>Ga0214545_1000293_pt1 | contig 72822 bp, 41 predicted proteins | sample CNSS4metaG_FD_160064 | JGI IMG/M metagenome (GOLD analysis project Ga0214545, IMG submission 160064) | Root nodule microbial communities from cowpea collected in UCLA plant growth center, Los Angeles, California, USA - CNSS4 | ecosystem: Host-associated > Plants > Roots > Nodule | place: USA...
TATATATATATATATATATATAATAAAAGTTATATATTAAATCACTTTATCAAAATCATACAAAGAACAAAGGTCAAAGTAATAATAATAAAATGTTAACATAGATCTTTCACCTTTTGATTTCCAATATATGTTGGATGATAGTAAAAAAGATCCATGGCATTTACATTAAATTATTATATTACAGTAAATAAAATTTACTTGTAAAATTATATTGCTAAAATTACACATATGATAATGACTTAGAAAATAAAAATAATTATATAAAAAATTTTAAAATAGTATTCTACCTTATAAAAATAAACAACAAATAAAAATATTAAAAAATTATCATATGTGTTTCTTATAAACAATTTGAGAGACAGTTGAATGAAATCACACCAAGAAAAATAAATGTATAATTAAGGGTATGATAAGATGAGAAATACCTTAGAGATCTAAGAAAATTGTTGAAATATCAACTTAGTCGATAGTCGATGATTAATATATAACGAAAATCGTTTTAGCGAAATAAGATAGTTCTTCAAATGAAACAAAAATTAATAATAATAGAATAAAGAAGATAAATTTTTTATATTACCTAATAAATGAAAGATTTATAGTATGGAACACTTAAATTGATAGTGTTAAAAATTCTCATGTGAAAAGAAAATATACAATAAATAAAAATATTAAAAAGGTAAAAATATTCAAATGATAGACATAAAAAATATTTAATTAATATACATCATTTTAACATAATTGCATAAAAGTTGGGAGAAGATGAAAAAATATATTGGAGATAAAAATGAATTTCATGACAAAAATGATAACATGACTCCCTAAGCAATACACTAGACTCGGACTCGACTCATCCGGATACATATAATCTAGTCGGATTCAGCGGATACTTGCACTTGTGGTGGATTTATCTGCTCACCCCTGAGCTAAGTGTTACAAGTGTTACAATGTCTCAATCCCCCACAAGGTTAGCTCTTAATGAGTTTCAGGCCTCCTACTACTCTCACCACAAGAGTCAGTCCGCTCTAAGTGAGACTAACTGACTCCTTAGAGTGTCAAGATATAACCTTATCTTGAATCCTTACCAAATTATATAGATGATGCACCACCATGAACTCCCACTAATAGGGATCATGGAATTACGTCCCGACCACTAAAGCACCACCATAAGATCTCACCTAGAGGCTCATGGGTTTACGTACTGACCACATACCAATTATACTCAATCAATCAAGTAATATTTATCACACATATAAATCTCATACCAACCCTTTTAGCCATTTTTCATTCATATTCCATGTTGAATCAATAACAACTCATCCTTCCCAAATCCACGAATATAGAACTGTACCTCATGCCAATACCATGTCAAAAGTCATCATTTCTTATCTTATATCAAATACATACCTAACTCATCATATTCAATCCATGAAACAACCATACATGTAACATGCCCAATTCACATTGAACTCACCCATTACAGAATATAGATTATCTCATTCATACATAATCACCCAATTCGTATTTTAAAAGCAAGATCAACACAAACATAGAGCCAACAATTTAGAACAGGGAAACAACCATACAGGCCGCATTCTCGCCTAACTTCTCGCTCAGGCAGAAAGGCCTCACTCAAGCGAGAGGGACTCTCGTTCAGGCGAGCTTCTTTCGCCCAAGCGAGAGTTCAACATCAAGAACAGTGGCCATCAGCTCCTTCTCGCTTAGGCGAGACTTTCCTCGCCTGAGCGAGACACTCGCTCGCTCAAAACGTGGTTAATCGCTTGAGTGATAGCTCGCGTGAAATGGCCTGGGCAAGCCTCTGTTAATCTCGCCTAGGCGAGACATGCTCGCTTGGACGGAAAACTAGCGCTCACCATTGTTCCCTCGTGCAACAGTCACCCAAACACGCCCCAAACAGTTCAAACATGCATTCCAGCAACTCATACCCACACACAGTCTATTTAATCATGGAATAAATGTACAACAAGTAGATCTCATGGAATATACAAAAGGATCTTGCTTCCCTTACCTAGAAAGGAGCTAATATCGAACTTCGACTCTTAAACCAACGGAACCAGTAGCTCCAAGAACAGATCTATGAACTGGAACAACGACACAGAAAAAAGGGACGAGGTTACTAAAGTGGACCTCTAGCGAAAAAATACAAAAAGAAACTTTGAAAGGAACCAGTAGGGGCTGAAGTTTAACTTATGTGGGGAAGAGCAAAAAGAAACTTTGAAAGGAACCAGTAGGGACTGAGGTTTAACTTATGTGGGGAAGAGTTGATCTTAGAACTAGCTTGACCAAGAACTGTGAGTAACCCTAGCGGAGCGTTCTAAAAGAAAGAGTGAGTGTATGAGAGGGAACAATTTGCAAACGACAGCTAAATGGGAACTCTTGACTGCTTTAGGGATACCCTATGGGCTAGCCCTTAGGCTCAACAGATTTGGGACAGTCCTTTTAATCGAAGATTCCATTTCAAAAGAAAAAGAAAATTAGACTAAAATGTTTACAAAGAACTTATTTAATCCTTCTCGTATATAAATAGAGTAATAATATCCGAATATCTTAGACTCCATGACCCCATTATTTTCTCAATCTCGCTTATTTCCTCATGACGTGTTTTATTTACACTTCTCTTTTATCTCTAGAAAGATCTCTCTTATCTTTCATAAGATCTTTCTCTTTTTTATCTCTCATCAGATCTTTCGGAACATGGTGTCTGTCAATAATTTTCTAAATAAATAATTCATTTGTTTCTAGCATTTGGTACCAACCAAATGTAGAGAATAAAGTTGAAAGGGGAGGTTTAGAAAGAATGGAAGATCGATGAGATAAAATGAAGGAAGAAACATTAAAACAAACACGAACTAAGTAAAGAACAATCCTATTCCTTAGCACTTTGTTCACACACGGATATACAAAAAGGGAGAGAGAGACTTTACGCGTCTAATGGTCCCAAACCCCAACATAAATAAATGTGATCCGTCGTGTTGGGTTGTGTGTGAGAAAGACTCGAAAACAGAGTCAGTCATAATGTAATACAGAGGAATCAAATTTCCTAAGCAAAATGTAAAATAAAAAAACAAGATCAGAAATTTCATTTCCACCGAAACTATGATTTATGGTGTCAAAACCCAATCGGAAAACTTAAACTTCTCATTGATTCACAGATAAAATAAACAAAATTACCATTCTAGTACTACAATATCGGTATCACAATACAACACAACACCAAAACAAAACAGATCTTATTGAAAAGGAAAGAAGCATTTTCGTCATCGTCTTCTTCGTCGATCTACCGTTCAAAAATCCTTAAGCAACTTGCGAACCTGTTCCAGTGTCACGAACAGCACAACGGTGAAGGGTCCCTGCCTCGAGATCGTAGGCACGAAACCCTTGTAGAGGGCCATGGGCCCCTCCGCACGCACCGTCTTCAGAGCACAATCCAACGCGCCGGCGTAAGGTGGCGGAGACCCAGGCTCCACCTTCATGTTCATCACCCTCGTCTTGATCACGTCCACGGGGTTTGACGCCACCGCCGCCACGAACCCTGCCGCGAAACTCGCCGTGACATGGGTCCCAAGCCCATCGCGCATCACGCCCCTCTGGAGAATCATCTCTTTGAACTGGTCGTAAGACGCGAGCTGCGACGCAGTCACGAGCATGGCGCGGTTCACAGTAAGCGATGAACCTCTCCACAGGCTAGTAACGCCCTCTTGCCTCGCCATACGCAGGATGGCGTCCACGACGGACTTGTAGTTGCGCCGCTCTGCCGGCGGGAGGCGCCCGTCGGCCTGCATTCGAACCATGGCAACGTCCGCCGGGTTTCCGACGGCGGCTCCGATGGCGCCGGCGATGAGGCCGGCCTCGATCTTGCGGCCGAGATGCATGGTGCCGGAGGCGGGGTCGGTCCACTTGGTCTTGAGGATGTCGTAGAGCCCCATGCGGGTGGTGGAGTAGAGCGTCTGGCGGAGGACGGTGGCGGAGACGCCGGAGAAGAGGGCCGCAAGGCCTTCTTGCTGAACGAGGCGGACGCCGACCCCTATGGGGCCCACACGAGCCTGCGGAATGGTCGCCACGTGGACGTTTGAACCGGATTGGAAGGCGAGTGCGGGTCGGAGATTGTGAACCGGTTTGGGAGCGTTGTTTTCTCCCTGGAGCTGCATGCGGACCTTGATCAAATCAAGTGGATGTGTGGAACATCCGGCGATGATGGAAGCGATGCCTCCCTCGACGAAACCTTTGACACCCATGATGATGATGATGTTTTTGTTGTGTCGGAAAATGAGAATGGGGATGAATAAGGGTTAACTAGAGTTAGTGGTAATGAATTGGTTTGATTTTTGAAAGAATGAGATGAAAAAGTAGAGAAATTTGAAGCTATTGAGACCAATTGGAATTAGGGTTCATCTCACTGGATACCAGGAGATGAGAATGGAGGCCACAGGCTATGGAAGAAGAGTGTGGAACCGTGGGCCTCTGAGACATATGCTGGGACGTTTTGTCTTTGTATTGGTGTGGAGAAAGGAAGGGAAAGAGGGGAATTTATAGTGTTAGCGTGTCATGTGTATGCGGGTTTGTGTTTGTGATGTGTTTGGAAATTAGAAGGTAGCGACTATTTCTCGGAAGGACGTAATCTCTAATTTGTAAACGCGATTTTAGGGCGCAGCAACTTAGGGTCCCTTCTGCCAACGTTTCTTAATTATTTGACGACGCGGTTATAGGAAAGCGCCTTCCCTCCCTTCTTTTCTTGAGTCATCACCAGACCTAGCGTTGATAATTTGTAGGGTCCACTCTATATTTATCAAATACTAATCAAATAACTAGATTATTTTATTTTATTTTATCAACATTTGTGTTTCCATAATTCACTTTCACTATCCTATATTTATTTATTTTTTTGTATGATTGAGGAATGTCGCGAGTTTTTCTGATTGCCATTGTATGCAGTATATTTGTATGGATATTTTTTAAAAATATCTCCTTTTCTGCCAATAATTATTGATTTGGAAGTTGCACTCCAGAACCGTTTTACATTATAGTTTATTTTTTACTCTGTTCACCGATTTATCCATTTTAATTTCCTTTAATTATTTCATATCCTTTATTTTTGAATAAAATAAAAGTTTTAAATTATTTAATATATGAATATAAAATTTTATATTTGTGATCTATCTATGTGTCATGTGAGTGGTGATGTCTCCACTAGGGATGTCAAAAAAATTCGTACCCACAGGTATCTGCGGATAAAATCCGCAACGGATAAAAAATAGATATTAAAAATGGATACCCGCTACCTGCGGATACGGATATTTTTGATACCCGCATGTTAACGGGGCGGGTACGGGTATCATAGTATCCGTACCCGTGGATACCCGTACCCGCTAAACTTTAATTCACAAAAGTATATATATATATATATATATATATATATATATATATATATATATATATATATTAGTAAAAAGTATTATGTCTTCATTTTTTTAATTATTGGTAGGTTGTCTTCTTCCAAGTACACCCTTGATATTCTTCTCTTTCCTTTATTTGAAATGGGGCATATACATCAAATCCAATATAGACAATGGACAATGACATTTATGGTATGTTTGTTGTGAAATGATGGAATCAAAATAAGAATACTTAGCACGTGGTAATTGAGGTTTATTATTTTTTTATTTTGTTTATTTTTTAGGAATCAATTGGACTTTTTTATGTAAACACTAATTAAAGAATTTTCATTTTGTTGAACGTCATTTTATATTTACTTTTATAATTATTTGAACTTGTATGAACTTGAGTTTATTTGAACTTTATTTAAAATTTATGACAATGATGTATTTTATTTTATTTAAATTTATGATTAAATATTTATTTTTTAAATAATTTTGTAAATACCCGCGGGTATTCGTGGATACCCGCGGATATGAAAAAAATAGGCGGTTTCCCGCATAACGGATACCCGACGGATATGGATACGGGTACGGGGCAGATATTTATCCAGCGGGTAGGGTACGGGGGAGCTACTACCTGTACCCTATCCGTCCCGTTGACATCCCTAGTCTCCACCAAGAGTATCGTTGAAAAATAGAGATTGAATGTTTTAGGTCTAGATTCCAATTTCAAATTTAGTTGAGATCAATTTGATATAAGTTGGATTGCCCGATATGACCAAAGGTTAGATAGTCATCAACCTAAAGATGATCATAAACTATGTAATTGTTGACTTAACGATGATTTTATGTAATTGTTGACTTAATGATGATTATATTCGTTTTTGTTCCAGGAGTTCTTACACTACTTCCTAAATTGATGTCGTATTAAACAGAAGCAATATAGAAAAGTAATAGGACACATTATACTAACGATGTAAGGTACGGAAGTTGGCACTTATAAAGAAAGGATCACCCTTAGATAGAAAACTTTGTTGAAAGAGTAAATTGGGGTTTTAAACCCTCAATTTGATTTATGAGTTGTGGCTATGAGGTTAACATTATGGGATGATACTCTTAGCTTCTAATGAGTCATTTTATGCATTTGGGTTTTGTTTGATTCGTATAAAGAAGGAGAAAACACTCAATTGGGGTTAGAGACACTACCTATTTTGCAAAATTTCGTGTATAGTTTATGCAAACTCGTTAGACAAGCCAACTACTCGTTGAGCGATTGCCAAAATTGAGTATAGGGGAGGCTTGCTTGTTGGCTGAGGCATTCTCTCATTGGGCGCCATCGTATTTTCTTATTTTAAGTCATCTCGGGAAAATTGGGATTTCCGTTTCGTCAACCATTTTATCAGATTGAAATTTTGACAATAGGTCCTAAACATATGATTTTTCGTTATGATCGTTGAGATTGTCGATTAGAGGTATGTGTTTAGAGAAATACATTTTGTTGTTTTTATATCATTGAATTTTATGCGATTGCAATAGAAAACAAATAATGAATTATTAACATTTTAGTTGAAATAAATACTAGGTGATTTTATGTTATGTGATGAGTTCATATTGAATTGAAATACATATGTATGACATAGTGTGATATTTAAAATTATATGAGAATGTGATGTATGAACTATGTGTTAATGTTATGTATTTTGAAGTAGTCGTATTTTTACTTTGGTTTGATATAAATGATATGGAATGAGAGGGTACTAATTCTTGAGTTGGGAATGCTACTATTTGGATGATATGTGCAGTGTATTGATGTCAAAGTTTATAGAGTTAAAGAAATGGGTGAGAGGAAGATACTTAGGGTGAAAGTTAAAGGATGTCCTCATAGAAAAATTTGTCACTAAAGGTCAAATCTGCATATGGGTGATTTACCATGTTATATTATTTGGTATGAGATGTGACCATGAAATGGCGAGAACCGTTGAAAGGTGAAGGTGAGTATAACATGTGCAGGGTCTCAAATTTTAATCAATACACCTAGTCCTCCTGGGGTAGTGTCTGATATATGATGATGTATGAAAGAGATATGCGGACTTCTATTTTTATCATTTTGGTTGGACTTTAATTGTTTAATGTGATATGTTAATTGAAAATAAGATGTATGATTTGCAAAAGCTTAAAGTTTTAAAATAGTATGATTTAAATTATTTTAGCTTACCCGTGTTGATGATCTTTCTAAAGAGAGTAATGGTTATTAGATTCTTCTTGTCGATAAAATATTAATTATCTCTTAAAAATATTTTATTTTTCTCGTGAAAGATTCTAGATTTTACATATTTATATGTTGGTTTATAGTTTTTTATCATTATCTAATGTTTTAAATTAATAAATTGGGATGTTACATCAAAAGAGGTGAGAAGAAAAAAGAAAAAAAATAACAAAAGAGACATAATTTTTGTCTTTATAATTTGAAGCTTCTCGACTTTAGCCGGAACAGTACTACTAGTATTAATGTACATAATAATAACAATGGAAAATGATATTAAAAGTACAAAGAATAGAAAACAAAACAACATTAAAATAGAAAAACTAATGAAAAATGACAACATTTTATATCTAGACACAAATATTAAACAGGTAAGTCGACACTATTTTATAAATGGTTAAAAAAGTAATTTTATAAAAAAAATTATTTTTATTTTCAAATTTTTGTTTTACATTAATATTTATATTTATTTACTTTTATTATATTTATACTTTTCTATAAAAAGAAAAATTGGGATTCTCTTCTTTTAAAATTCTGAATAGTAGGAAACCATCCTTGTTGGAAAACCTTTTTGCAAAGGAAAATGTGTTTATTATGGAAAAACTTCATTGATTTGGTTCATTTATTGAGACGGGGTTAAATATGTTTTTATTTTTTGAATTTTGAAATTAGTCCATTTTGAAATTTAGACTAATTTAGTCATTTATATTTCAAAATACGTGAATTTATATTGTTTAACTAATTTTGTTGGGTTGATTTGATGATTCGTATGTATTTCATGATTGTATTTGAGTTATTTATATTGTTTAACATAATTTTTTTGTTTTAATATTAAGTCAAATATTATCATGAAATGTGCTTGAAATGTCAAATAAATTTAACAAAATTTGATTAAATGACTAAATTCACGTATCTCGAAAGATGAAGAACGAAAGTGGTACAAAGTTTCAAAATGGACTAATTCCAAGATTTAATTAAAGTTAAGAGACCAAAAACATATTTAATCCATCATAATATTATTTTTTTTATAAAAGCTATATTAAGTAATAGACTAGTCTATTATTTATTTTTGTTTTATTTTATTTGATCTTATTATTAATAAAATATATTTTTAAAAATATAATTATGTGATCACATTTCGTTGAATAGACCACAAAATAATTAAAAAAATAATGATGATTTCAATTTACATACAATATAATTTATAATAAACGGAATGTAACTAACAATTTATAAATCAATAATGTCCTTTTAATTTACATCGATTTTTAAATGTCGAGATACTTGATAGAAATTACATCAATTGAGTTTTAAAACTAAAAGACTTAATTCAATATTTTTATTAATAGATGTTAAATTAAACATAATAAATAAATAATAAGGCAAAATATAATTAAAATATAAAAAATAATTATATATATATATATATATATATATATATATATATTAAAGACTAATTTTTTAATTAGAGATAATTTTTTTTTATAGAAAAATTGATACCTAATATTATTAATTACTAATTTATAGACCAATTTATAATATAAATTAATAATTAATTTAAAAATTAATTATAATTTTTTAAAATTATTTTAATTATTAAAATTAATATTTAAATTGGTCATTAATTATTTTTTGTCATTAAAATTAGTTATTATTCAAGATTTTTTTTAGTGTATTATGACGTTTATAATTTAAATTTCATGCTTATTTTAGTGTATTACGACATATATAATTTAAATTTCATGTTTTTTATTTTATATTATCTTAATTTTAGCTATGAATATTTGATCAGATTGAGATTTTGAGATATTATTTTAAAAAGATTGCAAATTTAGAATAAAAAACTATAAAAATGTTACAAGTTATTACTTTTTTTTGTAAGATTATTATTATTATTATTATTATCTTATATTATAGATTTTAATGAACTTATATAGTGTCCATTTAAAAGATTCAAATAAAGATTTTGAGATATTATTTTAATATTAAAAGATTGCAAATTTAAAAGAACTATAGAAATGTTACTACTTATTACTCTCCCTTTTTTGTAAGATTTTTATTATTATTATGATCTTATATTATAGATTTTAATAAACTTATATAATGTCAATTTAAAAGATTCAAATATAGATTTATAAAGTAAGGAGAGAGAAAACTCAGCATTATAAGAGGACTTCCAAAATTTGAAAAACATTGAAAGTTCAAATGAAAAAAAATGAAAAAATTTAAATAAAGAATAGTAAAATCCATCTTTTTACAAGTTAATTGGTATGTGTCAGTTTAATTAAACTTCAAATAAATATTTTTAAAATAGGTAATTTAAAAAAGAAAACTTACTTGAAATTTACTGCTTAAAAAGGTAAAAAAAAAATAATTAAAAATCATAAATATGCTTATTTCATTAAAGAAAACCTTTTTTTTTTAAATAATAGTACAACTAAATTCATCCAATAACTTTTATTTTCCCTTTTATATTCATACAATATACTAAAAATGATTGATTGGCTATATTATTAGATGATGTTAATAACAATAAATATTGATATTGATATTGTTTAATTTGAAATTTGTAAAGATTTAGAAAATAATTAAAAGTGGCGATAATGTTTTTATATGAAGATTGAATATTTTATTATTAGAATGTAAAGTTTATAAATAGAAAGATATATTCAAGTTTATTTAATAAAAGACTACTATATCTCTGTTTTTTTTTTCTTTTTTTTCTTTCTTTATAGATTCTGAGAAATTTGTTTATTTTTTTTCAAAATCAGAGTCTATTATATAGATTCGGGTGTAAAGTAAAACAATTATATTATATCGGAATTTTTATTTAAATAAGTTTATTTTTACCTTTTTTTGAGATAATTATTAATTTTTTGCATGCATTGGAAGGGTAATGTACATACGTGACTCATTTAGATGAAGATGAATATTTGTGTGTTTAGGAATGATAAGGTATATTTGGATTGTTGATATTAGTTTTTAGTGTATAAGTATTACATATTGTGAAAGTGAGATCTCTTAGAGTTTAGTTTAAGTCAAGAAGCTTATCCAACTAAGAAAAACTAGTTTTTTTTTTTCTATTTGTCACTAAAGTTGATAATTGATGTAGACGATCTATGTGTTCTAGATGATTGTTGAATGTTGAAATGAGATGTTTGAATTAAAATGTTTTTGTGAGCTATGAGTAAAGAAATGAGTATGATATATTAATTGAGTCAAATTGGTTCAATGGAACATTATTTTAAAACTAAATATAGTATTTTTGGTATCAGAAATATATGGAAATGCCTAGTTACAACCAATTTGATATATTGTTATATTTGTTTGGGCTTTTGAATTGTGCAGTTTTATTGGACAAATCATCTTTTCATTGAACAAAATTCGAGTATTTAAAATTTAGAGAGCTCAAAGATTATTGCTCCTTAGGCGAGTATTTAAACAAGATTTCTAGTGTTTTGTTTGACGTGCGGGTCAGTTTCTTGTCTGGTGAAACTCATTTTAGTAAAAAACATGAGAGTTTTGGTCATTGGGCGAGTAAATTCTTGTTACTATTGTTGTATTTATAAAATCTTCTAAAATTCACTAGCTGAGCAACCATAAATTTTGCTAAACAACCCAAAATTCACTAGGTGTATTGACGTTTATGACTGAGCGAGCATAATTCTAGCTGAGTGAATCTCAAAATATGTTTAATTTGTTCAGTAAGCCAAGAGTTTATTGAGTGAGATAGTGTTTTATAAACTTTTAAAACTATAGTTTTTAAATGTTAAAATTGGTTTATTTTTTGCTATTTTTTTGATGAATACATTGTATTTGAATATTATATTAATGCGATGGGAAATTAATTGTGATTTATTAACATTTATTTTGGTATGAAGTACATATGTGATATGTGATGAGTGCTTGATTGAGACGGAATATATATGTAGAGTGTATGATGATAATTTCATGTGGTATCTAGTATGCCAACATACTTGTTTTCAAGGAGCAAATATTATGTTAAGGGATTGAATGTTTTTCATTAAATTGAAATTCTGAAAAGAGATGATCCCGACTCTACTAATATTAGACCCACATAGAGAAAAATATTATGTGGTGAGAGATCATGAAATTTTCTATAACTGGATGAGAAGTAAGAAAAAACTATATTTAGTAGGACATAAGAGATTTACACGGGAAAAATATGTTTTTAGTCCCTCAAGTTTGATCTAAATTTGGAAATGGTCCCTAGTTGAAACTTAGTAACTGTTTGGTCCCAATATTTTCAAAATCGTTGTTTTTAGTCCCTATTTTTGGACGGCGTTAAAAATAACAAATGAAGTGTCACGTGTTATTTAATTTTTTATATAAAAAAACTAGGGTCGACCTAGCCAATGCTTTTCACAAAAACTGAAAATGATCCCCGATTGAAATTTGATCACTGTTTAGTCCATACACATTGAATAATAATTATATAATAATAATAATAATAATATATAATTAGTATTAATATTACTAGTAATTAACATACCAATATCCTATTATTATTATTATTATTATTATCATTATATATATTAGCGTAACACAGGCGCTATTGTGCCTGTGTGTATGCACTTTTTAAATATGCGTGATATTATATTAGTAGATGATAATATTATAATGTTATTAAGTTAATATATAAATTAAAATTATATTTATTAAAAATAAAGTGAAATATATAAGAACAGATAAAAGAATAATCATTGATAAATAAATAAGAAGAGAAGAAGCATAGACATCCGATTTTATAAAAAATTTGTAAAAGTAACGGTCAATTTTTAAAAATTTAATAAATTATTATATTTAAAGGGTAAAATCGGTATTTTGAAAAGTGGACACAAAAAGGGAATCCCCTTTATCAGTAACTAGCGTAACACAGGCGCTATCGCGCCTGTGTGTATACATTTTTTTAAATATGTGTGATATTATATTAATAGGTGATAATATTATAATATTATTAAGTTAATATATATATATATATATTAAAATTATATTTATTAAAAATAAAGTGAAATATATCAGAACAGATAAAAGACTAACCATTGATAAATAAAGAAGAAGAGAAGAAATAGAAACATCTGATTTTATAAAAAGTTTGTAAAAGTAACGGTCAATTTTTAAAAATTTAATAAATTATTATATTTAAAGGGGTAAAATCGGTATTTTGAAAAGTGGACACAAAAAGGGGAATCCCCTTTATATATTGTTATAGATAATATTAATAATAATTAATAATAATATTAATAATAATATATGATAATTAATATTGTTATTATTATTAATATATAATAATAATAATAATTAATAATATTATTATAATAATTAATAATATTATTATTATAATAATTAATATATTATTATTATAATTATTATTAATATTATTATTATTATTATATAATATTATAATAATTAATATTATTATTAATATATAATTAATAATTAATAATTAATAATCATTATTATAATTCATATAATAATTAATATAATTATATAATTATTATTCAATGTGCAGAGACCAAACAATCATCAAGTTTCAACCAAGGACCATTTCCAAATTAAGTTTAAACTTCAGATATCAAAAATATATTTTTTCCAGTTTTTGTGAAAAGCATCCGTGAGGCTGACATTAATTTTATAAAAAAAAATTAAATAACACATAGCACACCTTTTGTTAATTTTAATATCGTCCAATAATAGGAATTAAAAACAACGACTTTGAAAGTACAATGATTAAACAATGACCAAATTTTGACTAGGAATCATATTTAAGTTGAGATTAAACTTGAGGAACTAAAAACATATTTTTTCTTATTATTTTAATTAGCCTATTTAAGAACGGCCTCTATCCATTTTAAGACTATATAAATAAACTTTTATTGACATATTGTTTTATTATAATTTTTAGTAGATAATAATGAAAAGAAATTAAAAAAAAATCAGAAAAAAATATTTGATTTTTCTTTACAAATTTAATGTATTTTTTTCAATGTTAAACTGAATTTTATGGAAGGAAAAAAAAAATGTCAAAATCTGAAGAACGAAAAGAAAAATTGTCTTGCATCAAGTGTTTTCAAACGCAAGAAGTAACATCTCCAAAATTTGAACAGCAATAATTCAACCTAATAACTACTCTCCTACGCAATAAGATCATTCATCAATGATATGACCTATAATGTCTTGTAGTATTATTTTGTAATTTACATATATTTAATTTATAACAAAAAATATTCAATTTTTATATTTTTTTTCTTCTCTAGAAGCTTTTAGTAATAAAAAAAATGTTCATACATGCTTCGCTAAATCGTTGAAAATATAGAATTTAACTTAAAAAACTTACGACAAGAAACAAATCAAATTTAGACAATAATTTTTTTTTACAGAGTTCAAACTCATTTAAATCAACCTTATTCGACCTGGCTTAATTTCACCTCAGAATTACTTGAGCTTTTTATTTTGGAGAACTTTATTTATTAAATAAAAGTATAACAAAATAATACATGGAGAGTTGATAAATATTTATCACTTTTAATTGACTAGAGATATTTAACATAAACGTATGAAATATATTAATTACATTTTTTTTTTCAAAACGGCTGTTTACGTTTAATACATATTTTATTTATTAAATAAAAGAATGAAAAATTAATAATATATGGAGAGTTAATAAAAATTTATTAGTTTTAATTTATTAGAAATGTTTTAAAAAGACATGAAATGTATTAGTTACAATTTTGTTTTCAACATAGTTTTTCTTTAACTGCTAATTTTATTAAATATTATTTATCTTAGGATCATTTTAAGAATTTTGTAAACGATTTCTAGAGATAAAATAAAACAAACTTTTAAATTAATTTGTTGGAGCCCTTTATTATTATTTTTATTTTTTAAATTATAAAATTAAAAAATATTTAATTTTTTATGTTCATTTTCACTTTTTCATAAGAAATTTTGTCCAAACCTTCTTTAGTATCAAGTTGAGTTATACTCACAACACAACAGTTAAAAAATAAAGTGCACGTTTATTACCTGATGTTTCATCGAAATTGTATATGTATCAGTGCAAATATTTAAGAATAAAAGTTAATGTCTTGGTCCAAAAATTTAGGAATAAAAAAAATTAAAAGTTTAATTTTCAATTGTAATCCAGAAGTCACCGCTACTCCGAAGGCTAATCACGTAATTTTGTTTGTGAGATATCTTTTGAAAAATAAAACTCTCACTTACTCTTGAATTAACACTTGGCTACTACATTTAATTTTGTAGTTGACCATTTATAGTCAACAATGGTGACTTATTCATTGGATTGTTTGATTTAATATTAAAATAGAGTTGAATTCAGTTATTTTCAAAAATAAATTAAGAAAATAATTTCGTTGAAAAATATAGAGATTATTTTTTCTCTAAAAATGTAATTTATATCACTCTGACCAAACTCAACTTGTTCCGTTATCCATCAAATTAAAAACGAAAAAAGTTGCATCAAATAATCATGGACACGTGTTAAAAAATGCTGATTAGTTTTGAGATTATCTTATTTCATTTTTAAACACGTTATATCTAGTTCAACAGCTTAATCATATGTCACTTATATTTTTAGAAACAATTTTCACGTAAAGGATAACTATTGACTTACTTTTTCTTGGCATTTTCTTTTTTTCAGAAGCATGTTATTATATAGATTGCAACTTTATAAATAAAATGAATTTAAAAAAAAAACACGTAAAAAGGAGTTTTTTCATCTCTGATGTTTCTTAAAGATGGAGCAATAATGATGCGATAACATATTTCTTTTAAGAGAAAAAAAAAGATAAGTGTATGGCAATGAATTTCTTTATATAATATTAAAAAACATACTTTCTCGTTACAATTTAATTATATTTAAACTTTTCTACTAGAGAGATCATAGAATGAGTTACAAAATTAAAAGTTATATTTTATAATATCTTTCCATTAAGTGAGAAAAATATCAATAAAATGTAAGTCAACAGGCTTTTCTAATAAAAATAAAAACTGTAAAAGGATGTTAAAGTAATTTAACAGCATAAACTCCTAAAAATTAAATGAAAAACTGAAAAAGATGTTAGGGTGATAAATTATAATCTTCTGTGCCTTCTGAAGTTTAATAACTGACTTCATTCCCAATTAGTTGCATGTGACATGTTAATTACACGAAGTCAATATCTAGGAGGATGCAATGAATTCACAATGTGGACTTTGGAAAATAATAATAAATAATAATAAATAATAATAATAATAATATCCATCCAACATAAATGCCATAGCCACTTGCTGAAACAGAATTAGTAAGCAGAATTCAAAAGACGGTTCAATCAATGGTTAATGTGTCCATTGAGAGGAACCAAATGCTATTCTACATGGATTATTGAATTTCCGACTTTGCCCTTTTAAGATCTCAATTAAAATAGATTATTGACGTCGTGTGAAAAATAAACGTGGCGTAATTCTCCTCAGATGGTGGACAAGTGAATTGTACAAGACAGTCACAGTTGCAACCAATGGTTTGTCTCAGAGAATAAGAATATTGTGCAAAAATAATGGGAATATATTGATTGATTATTAGGGTTTTTTTATTGAAAAATAGAGTTGAACTAACTTTTAAAAGCAATAATTATTGGATGGTGTTAATGATATGTGAAATGAAAAAAAAAAAAAAGAAGAATTTTGGTCAGAGGTGATGTCCAGGGCAGGCAGAAGAGGCAACTCAACCTTCCCCAGTTCACAACGCAAACTTGTGGGCCATGTGTTGGAAATTTCTTTCTTCTTAGAAGATTTACTATTCAAGTTGAAAACCAAATAAAAGGTGGAAAAGTAAAAAATAATAAAAAGAAAAAACATGAATCGTCGCCTGAGAGATTCGAACTCTCGCGGGGAAACCCCATGTACTTAGCAGGCACACGCCTTAACCACTCGGCCAAAGCGACAACTTGTTCTACGTCCTTCAGTTATTTTAATTATTATAGTACAATTCAAAACAAAAAAGAATAAAGTTGTGATTTTGCTGGAGAATAGTTTTACTCCCTTCAAATATATGGTTTAAGTGCACCGATAAATTTTTGCATTATTAAAATATCAATTATGTTTTTATTATTATTAAAGGGAGAGGAAGATAGCGGCATAAAAGAAGAAAATAAAGTATGATTGTTAAACAAATAATGTAGGAATAACTATTTTGGTGGGTCTAGTAATGAGTGAAGTTTGAACAATATGCATGATGTTTCATATTTAATAGACATTATCCTTTTTGTATAAACGAGGACACTGAGGTGTAAATAAATAAAGTTATTGTATCATCTGTTATCAAATAAAGCGAATAACATAGAAGAGAAAATAATAGATAATAGAGAAGAGAAGAAATAATAGAGAATAGAGAATAGGGAGGATCTCATATGTGTATTATTATTGATAGGAAGAGTCCTATTTATAGATACAACATATAATCCATACAGGAAACAAATCAACTTAGTTAATACAAATATTTACATAAATAGTAATGAATCATACGAGTATCAATCATATGAATAAATGTATCAAATCAATGGACAATCATTAATTCATAACATCATCTGCATTATTACTGGGGAAAGAGACGATCAAAGTTAAGTAAAAATTGTAAAAAGTTGTATGGAGGAGGAGATTGTTATATTAAGGTGAGTTGGATTTTTTAAAATTTACTCAAGATTCAATTAAATTTAATAAAATAGATTGAATTTATAATTTAAATTTAATTACATTAATTAAATTCAGATTTTTCAATACAATTTAAATTAGATTAAAAATCTAGATTGAATACATTTTATTAATAAGATTAAATTCAATAAGATTATTTAATATATTTGATTAATAGGTTTATTAAACATGGGTTATGTTGATTTGGCTAGGGATGTCAAAAAAATTCGTACATGTGAGTATCCGCGGATAAAACCCTCAACGGGTAGGAAACAAATATTAAAAATGGATACTCGCTACCCGCGGATACGAGTATTTTTTATACATGCGGGTACAAGTATTTTTTATACCTGCATGTTAACGGGGCGGGTACGGGTATCATATTATCCGTACCCGTGGATACCCATACTCGCTAAACTTTAATTTACAAAAATATCCTCATATATATATTAGTAAAAAATATTTGAGTTTTCATTCAGTAATGGTGGTCGGATTCTTACTCCACATTGGAGTAGATTACTTCCAGATACTGTGGAGGCATGTATTCAAGACTGGTTATGGACCAATATGGAAGGTAATGAAAATAACACTTTTACTTATATATTTTAATTAAGTGATTGTTAGAAATTTTTAATGAACTTATGTTTTCATGCTCTTCTAGATTAAAATTGGACAACATGAAACTTTATACAATGTTGCAAGATGTGGACATTGATGAAGTTAGTAATTTCTTTAATATTTCATTCAAAAATAAACTACAATATAAATTGTTAGTGATTTTTTATTTGTTTGTTTTTCAAGAATCAATTGGAGAGAGTGAACTTATTGATCAAAGCACTAATTATGGTTAAATATTTATTTTTTTAAATATCCGTGGGTATCCATGGATACCCGCAAATATGAAAAAATAGGCGAATACCCGCAAAATGGATACCCGACGGATATGGGTACGGGTACGAGACGAATATTTATCCAGCGAATAGGATATGGGGGAGCTACTACCCGTACCCTACCCACCCTGTTGACATCCCTAGATTTGGCTCGATCTAGACCTAGGCCGACTTGTATCAACATGAGTCTGGTTCGGATCAGGATCGTCTCACCTCAATATATGTTAGAACTAACTTCAGTCAATCGGGTTTAGGCTTACTTGAGTTGACATGGATTTATGCCAGTTTAACTCTACTTGGGACTAGGTTGATCCACTTTGATCTTGGACTTGTGCTGACATGACCTTTGTCATGAGGCCGAATAACTAAAACTAACAAAAGGTTACTAGTTGGAGGGGGTAACAATGCTAGTATCATCAAGTGGTGTTTCACAACTTTAATGCATAAAAATGTAAATAAACAATTTCAAGATATAGTTATACTTAATTGTTATAAATAATTTAAAAATACATTAACTTTTAGTTTTCAATTTTATGTAAAATTAGAATTTATTTTCTCTAAAACTGTATAATATTTTGGTTTTCAAATTTAAAAAATAATAAATATAGTTATTTTAATTTAATTATGTAAAAAAAAAATTGACGCATCAAATACTTTGTCAAACAAACATTGAAAATATATATGTTAAATGGTATAAACAATTAAAATATATCAAAATTTTGAAGAAGAACGAATTTTAATTTTAATTCAAAGTTAAAAAACTAAAAAATACTTTAACGTTTAAAGTTTGATATGAAAAAAATACAAAGAAATTGACCAAATTAACAAATCAGTTATGCAGAAAAGAAATTACGTCAATAGGTAGTGGTCAATCAAGACTACTATATTCACTTGAGAGAGAGGATTTGAGAAAGAGGAAATGGATGAATTTGAATAGATTTAAGGGTGAATTATATGTTTTTTTGTTAAGGAATTTAGAGGTGATTATGAGTAGATTTAGAAATAAATTTTGTAAAAATTTGCGAGGAATTTGATTAATATGATAAATTAAAAAAATATGTTTTAATAAAAATATTGGTTAGATTACCATTTTGCCCTTTATGTAATAAGTAGTATAACTTGATATTTGTATGAGTAAATTTATTTTGTTAAATTTTTTTAACCACTAAAATTGAAAAAAAAAAGTACCAAGTGATGTGGGATCCGTTAAGTGATGTTGGATTGGATCCAAGCGAAGTGGGATTGGATCCAAGTGATTTGGGATCCGATCCCTTCTCTCACGCCATGTCCTAAATCGATTTCAACTTTGTCAAGATCGGATCCCTTCATTCACACTATGCCCATGATCAATTCCAATGACATGATCAAATCCCTTCTTGACAAGATAATATCCCTTCTTCAATGAATGTGTATTTGCTCAATATTTCACAAAGGATAGACATGTATTTGCTCAATTAATCACCTCAAATCACCTATTACGCGATATGCTAAAAATGATATATCCGCTAATTAGTGTATTCACTCTCTCTTAATTAACTATAAATGATTTTCACTCTCTCTTAATTAACTATAAATGAACATAAAAGTAATCGGTCTTACCAATTTTTTTCAACTTGAAACGAACACAGCCTAAGGCTTAAGTTACCGTCAAATCCCTTGCAAAGCTGTTAGCAAACTCAAAAGGCAAGTAATTTGTTTCAATGTTTCTCGTTTTCACACCACGGTGAATGATGTCAAAATTTTAAATTATATTTTCTAAAAGCTTGGTCTCACCGTATTTCTTTTTGTTTTTCAAAGTTTTAAACTGATCACATCTTACTAACTCTATTGAAAATTACATCATCCTCATCATGATACCAAAACATTTTGACGTGAATTTAACATAAATGTCTAGTGAAAAGTACACCGAGATCAAACCTACCAATACATGAAAGATTAAAGAAAAGCTACAAATTCATAGTGTTTGAAATATCTTACAATATTCATGTTAAATCAAATAAACAAGGTGAAAGCAATGACAGTTGCGTCAATTGAATACCGACGTCTATAGCCAATCGCAAATCAAAATCTGTTACTTATCGGAGGGTTGCGTTCCTCTGTGTCCTAACTTTAAGGCTCTCTACATTTACAAAATCATATAGTTGTTGTTGATATTTATCCACATCACTTTCGATCGCAAATTCATGTATGTTTCCACATTCTATTTTTATCATGAATCAGGGTATGAGTTCATCACTTGTAGTGGCAAGTAACATTAAGGTGATTGTGGAATATAGTTAGGAGCACTAAGTATGGCTTCTTAAGTACTTCACTCTAGATATTATTACTTACAAACTTTCAGGGAGGATGCACAAACATTTGTTGGAAAATACATGAAATTTCAGAAGTTTGATCCATTTCATACATTGTCATTTGAAGAGATTCTTGTTATAACTGTACTCTCCAGTCTTTGATCACTTGAGATGGATATACTAGAAACTTCCTCGTTGGCTAAAAGACAATTTTAATGATTATGTAAGAATAACACATCTAGTTGGATAATTAATTCAACTAAGTTATTAAGTTACATCTAGTTACAAGGGCATACCATAGCTTTGAATGGGGAGCCATGCCCCCTAACAATTTTTTTTTATATTTTATTTTTTATATATTTTTTTAAAAAAGTATTTATATATTATTATTTTTTATATTAATTTATTTTAAAAAAGCTTTTTTAAAATTTAAAAATTATGTTTTCCCTCTCTATTATTATTTCTTCTACTTCTTTATTTGGTTTTCTCTCTTTTGTGCCTCTATCTCTTTCTCTCCTCTCATTTCCATCTCAATTTTCATCATTAATTTTTTATTATTTTCAAAATCAAATTGCACCACGGAAAAATTGAGTCAATGAACATTTTGAACCGAACAATTTCTTCTTTTGAGTAAGTTCATTTTTTACCTTTTTTTTTCAAAACAATATATTTTTCTCTTGTACGTGACTTTTTTACACTCTAGGCATATTTCTATCTGTTAAAGATCATAAAATCATACTCTAATTGTTGATCAAACTTTTCTTTGTGTATATAAAGCTATTTTAGTCTTTGAAGTTGTGTAAGGGAAGAACAAGATTAGGAATCTACTCTAAGGTAAGGGAAGCTAATCATTTAGAAGTTATTAGTTTTCTTAAAATATTAAGTCTTTCTTTTAAGATTTATTTTGGGTTATTCATAATTATATCTTTTTCTAAATAGGTAAGAGGTGACAAATTTATATTAGAAAAATTATGATAAAGAGTAAAAGAATTGATTCTTTTTTCAAGAGGAAGGCTTGTGATGAAGATGAAAAAAATGTATCTACGTCATCTAAACTTGGAAAACTCCATGAGAATCCAAAAATTGAAGAAAATGAAAAACAACTATCTAAGGTTCCTAAATTTACATATAATGAATTTGAAAATGCTTTAGAACGTGATCCATGGAAGCGTCTTCAAATTTGACAATATCCACCAAATCAAATTGATGAGGTACGAATGAATTATCTAAAATGGAGTCCATATCAAATGCATCTAGAAAATTATCTGTTGATGAGAGAAATTATGAGGATAATAAATGTTCTTCGCCAAACATTACAACAACAATATCAGGATAAAGTTAATATTATGCGTCTAGTTTGTTCTACAAAAGGACTTATTCAAAACTTGAGAGAAAATGGTTGGGATAAGTTATTAAAAAATGTGGCTTCTTTTTGTGAAAAACATGATATTTAGGTGCCTCATTTTGGGGCTTCTTATGTAGCAAGACAAGGACATTCTCGTCACCAAAAAGATCATATTATAGTGGAGCATTATTTGAGAGTTGAAATATTTTTTGTTACCATTAATAATCAATTACAAGAGTTAAATTGTAGATTTAATGACCAATCAATGAAGTTATTAATTGTAAGATCTGCTTTGGATACACTCTTGTAGACAAATATTATCCCATGGATTTCAATGAGCAAGAGAAGATTAATTTGAATTTTCAACTTCAACATTTCATTATTGATGCTCGTCAAGATTCAAATTTGAAGAATTTATCAACAATGCAAGAGTTATGTACATGTTTGGCAACAACAAAAAAGTCTGAAATTTACTACTTGATTGATAGATTACTTCGTCTTATCATGACTCTTCCAGTTTCTACGACTACAACTAAAAGATATTTTTTTACAATGAAAATAATTAAGAACAGGTTGAGAAACAAAATGGAGATTGAAATTTTAGCAAGCACTATGATAATCTATATTATTAAGGATATTGCAATTAACTTCAGTTTCAATTTTGATTTAATTATTGAAGATTTTAAGTAACACATAATCAATTAACTTTATGAGTTATACATAATCAAATAATTCATTTGACTAAATTACCAAGTTGGATTTAGCCAAATAGTTTGTTTGACTAAATTGGCAAGTTATATATAATGTGATAACTTACCTAACTAAATTTAGTCTTATAAATTTGTATAGGAATAAAACTCAATAAAAAAAAGGTTAACCCCTATTGTAATTTGGTTGTCAAAATCAATCCTTGTAAAATGCTCACTTTATACAGGAGTACATGATCAATTGTGTGATTATAAGAAGTATAAAAAAAAAATTATTTATAGTTCAATTCTATTTACAAAAGGAAAAAAAAACTCTTAAATATATATATATATATATATATATTAAAGTAAATATTTTTCTTTTCTATTTATTTTTTATAATTAATCTTTGTGTTCTTACTTGGACTTATAGAAATTGTTATTCTTTAAGAAAATTTTGCAAATTATTTTTAAATATGTGATCGAAAGAATTTATGAAATATTGTGATTGGACAAATACATTTAAATCATTTGATTGAAATGTTATATGATTTATGCACAATTATCAAAATACAAATTATCAAGGTTCAAGTTGTACTTCAAATCAACTCATAAGCATTGTCAATGATCAAATTATTTTATTTGTGTTTAAACACTTATGCAAAACATCTTAAAACATTGCCAACAGAAAATCTTGTATTAAAACTCAAGTGAGAACAAAGAAAGAGAGGAATGGAAACAAGATATCAAGAAACACAAATTTTTATACTAGTTCACTCTTGCGAGCTACATCTAGTTAGTATATGCAAGTTGAACATAGTTTTTCACTATCAAGAATCACAATATTGCAATTACGCACAATCTTGCAATATTAAAACACACCTCTTAAAACCTACAAAAGACGACCTATCCAAGCAAGACCTGTTGCAACCTAGACACACTCCATAGCCGAACAAAATATAGTCAATACATAACAATAAACAATCACACCTTGAAAATTCCTTATCTTTCCAAAGATATTCAATCTTGTGTAAGGAAACTATGCGTGAAGATTATTGCAACTCTTCACAATCACAAACTTTCCCTCAAGACTAAGTCTGCTCACATGAATGGTGCTATTGTAATGTTCTCAGAGTGTTTATCAATATATACACACTACACAACAAAAGTCTTAATATAAAGGATATGAATGTTCACAAACTTAATCGATTAATTCTAACTATTAGTCTATTGATTTTACTTAACTAGTGAAATTAATTGATTGTGAGTTAATTCAATAAATTAATATAAACATAAAATATCATTTGTAAAAGAAATGATTAATCTATTAAATTTTTTTTTCACATATTAAAAGATCCAAATATATTTGTATGAATCCAATTACAACTTGTATAAATCTAATTACAATTTGGATCATTTAAGTTTTTTTCCTATTCTTTCACCAAATTTTTAAGTGTCTCGTATGAAGATATATGTGTTCATCAAATCAACATTTTATGTTAATTTTCACATTAAAATTTGTCTACTTCCCATACTTAAATTTTATAATTAGTGTTCACCTTTTCCAAAACAACTCATTTTATAACTTTCCATATTCCTGTATAAATATATTTTAATAAATTTCTTTAACCAATACTCTATTTAGATTTTTCTAAATTATGAATAAACCAACTCACTTTTATGGTCGTGCATACTTTATTTTTTTTTCATTTTTTTTTTTTAATGACAACCTTCAACCTTATATATTGTGTAATAATAGACCTTTATAGGACAATAATCTTTTTTTTTTTATAGATTCATAGATTGCATTCTCACATATACACCTAACTAACTCCTGTCTTATGGTCCACACGCGAGGCCCAAAAATTATAAGCAACCATTCTTAATGTAACAATTGTGAAACATTGAATAGAACTATATACAATCTCAATCATTATTATGAACTTAATACAGTGATAATTATTCTAGCTTTCTTCAATTGGATAAGATACCATTTATCCATTCATTCTAACTACATAATGGTTCAAATAGTAATTGCCTTATTTGGTGATATATGAAGAGAAAAATTACCAGTATTGTAAAATATAAATCAAATTTTCCGATTTTTTGTGTAAATAAGATATACCAAAAAAGGTTCTATGTGATGTTACAATCTAAACTAACCGTTTGATATATTCTCACTGCATTTAATTTTTATCATAGAAATGTCAAATTGAAAGATGTGATGTAAAAAGGAAAAACTATCATCGCAATTAGTAAGATGCCAAATATAAATTATACTTGTGTAAGTTTTGTTCAATATAAAAAATGCTTAATCTCTTCTCTATTTTTATCTTTACACCCTCTCCTTGGAAGAAGCCTTATTCTATGATTCAGTTTGGGAAGAAAAGTCTTGCATTTAATGATTTTTTTAATGGTATGCTTCAAAAAAATAAAAGAAGTAATGATGCATGTATATGGACAGGACATTCTTGGGCCCAAAATTATGGTAGCCCATCATATGAAAACTGAAGTGATTGGTCTACCAATGAAGAAGATAAGAGATGCTCTTTTACCCGTGACGGTTAAAGTGGAGAATGTTGTTCAGCAATAAAAAAGGGAAGAATGTTCCCTTTTTAATTCTCCCTCAATAGTCCGAAAAAAGTTCGTAGCATTGTGCAGTTAAAAAACAAATTACAGACTTTCAATCACACCCCCAAAAACAACTAAATGGAACCATTTAAATCAAAATATAACATTTTAATTAAAAGATAATAATAAAATATAATTTTTTATTATCTATTAAAATATCTCTTACATTACAATATCTATTAATTAAACTTTACAACATTTATTAATTAAATTAAAGTTTTCTATAAGACTTACAGTCAATTTTTGAGTTTATAAATTTTAGATCAATTTTTAACATTCTATCTGTGTCCGAGTATCAGATCAGATCACGAACAAAACTGTACAATATTCCTCATGTGATTGACTTGTTTCGAAAACTTTAAAAATATAACTTTTTCTTACATTTACATTTGTTTAGAAAGTAAGGTGTCGTTTATTCTCTTGTTACCGCAGAAGAACACGGACCTACACGTTAGCAGAGGGAAAAAGTGAAGACTATGTTGTTCTTCTCAATAAACATATTAATTTCTAAAATCATGAATGACATGGAAGAAGACACTTAAATCATGAACATTTGGTGTTCATTCTTTAAAATCACACAACCACCACTATGCATATATATATAGTTGGTATTTCAGAAAGTTAAATTATCATTTTACCATTTATAATTATTTAGAAAAAAACACAAAAAAATTTGTTGCCATTTATATTAAATTCGGAACTTACAGTGACACGTTCTAAACTATATTAAGTAAAAAAATATCTAGATCATTTTTACCGTATTTGGAATACATACAGCAAAACACAGGCAGTGAGTGACCCACTTCTTGTGGCACTTAACTGGCATTAATAAATAACAATAATAACATTTGAATAGTAGTAGACCAGTAAAAATAATAAAAAAAATAAAAACAAAAATAATAATAATAATAATAGTCCTATTATTATTAGCAGATGCAAAGAGCACATTGATGTTTTTTTGGTGTTATGATGTGTGCGAGTTACTTTGGAAGTACAAAAGATTCTAGCATTATAATCCGAGGGCCATTAATGAATGTTGAGAAACAATGGAACACAAACCCTGCAACGTTACCACTAGCATTTATATTTATCATCAACGTTACGTTTGGGCATTTTAAAAGAGGAAGAGAAAAAATAAACAGTAAAAGGAAGAGAGAGTTGAGACGTTACTGTAGAATGATGCAAGGAGAGAAGGATGTCGAAACGGCAAGTTCCGGAGGACAAGAGAAACGACAAACAGATCGCTGTGTCGCATATTCGCAATTGGACAGTCTGAGCTGAATCCAAAACCATAACTCGATTTCAGAGCCCAAAACTCACCGCCGAGTCCACCCAATTCATTCCTATGCTCAAGTTTATGCCCGTTGCATTTCTCACTATCTCCGGATTTTGATTTTCCCATTCTGTCCCTGCCGGAAATCTCCTAGTCCCGCCGTCCAGCGCCATCGCCCTCGCCGTTCTGGGCGGAGGCTATCTATGTGTAGCAAGATTACAACGCTCTGGATCCTGGGTTCGGGGCTGGTCCTGGGTGCGGGATAAGGTCACTGAGTGGGAGAGAGCGATGCTGGTACCTGGAATTTTAGGGTTTCAGGGTTTGGTGTATGTGGTGTTGGCGTTGGGCTTTGCGGTGATTCGGCACATGTGGAGGAATGCTGAGGTCAGGAGGGAGGATGCCATGATGATGAGGTTACCGGAAGATGCTGGTGTGGAGGAAATGGAGGTTTCTGCTGCGGTCGCGCCGTCGCCGGTGGAGTACTCTTCGCCGGTTCCGGTGAATGTTTCTCGGTGGTACCAATGCGCTGTGTGCTATGCGCCTACCACCATGCGGTGTGCTCGCTGCAAGGCCGTGAGATATTGGTTCGTTTTTTCTTCTTGGTGATTATGATTTGGGAGTGCTGTAATTAACCTTAGAGGTTGAAGAAATGGGTAGGGGTCGTGGAGAGGGATTATTGGGTTGCCATTGATAAGAAAGCTCTTCTTCTGTTGCTCTTTGTTTGAAAGGGATTATTAGCGTTGGGGGTGGGGGTTGATGAATTTTTTCATTTTGTGCTTTGGTTTCAAGGGGCATTGAGATTATGCTTGTTCATTAGTCTGGAAAAAGCTTTATTGTTCGATGGGGACTTGAGTTCAATGTTATTGGTTGCCTTGTATGTTGTCTTATGTTTAAGTTGGCTTGTTTTCTTACTTCTGTTTAAGTAATTTCATGATTGAATACTCGTTTAGAAGAGAGAAACATGCCGATTCTTAATGATGTGAAAACCATTCGCGTGTTTGGTATCTTGTTACCCAGCCATAGACATGCAGCATCAAGTAGAATGTTATTGTGAGCAATTTGACGTGAATTTATGGTAGAACGAGGGTCATCAAATAAGATCCAAACATGCACTGGAATTATTTGGTTTTCACTTATAATGACAAACCACATCCCCATTGTTGGACCAAATATGCAATAAGGTGTTTGCATTGCCTCTGAAGTTAGGAGCTATTGTTCTTTCTTTCCATTTTTCTTGATGACCAAAAAAAGAATAATAATGAATGTATCGAGGGGGGCTGTTTTTTTTTTTTTTTTTTTCTCTTTTGTGTTTGAAATTGAAAGAGCTTGAGTTTTCATCTATATAGTGAGAAGTTTTACTAATCATTTGACGTAGTTGCTTTCCTATATATCCTCTATTTTCTTTTGTCTGTGTGTCGTCTTGGTTCAGTGACATGTCTCTCAAGTCATCATTTCAATCTCTTAATATATTACAGTGGTTGTTATTCATTCTCATACCATACTTTCTTGTAGTTCGGGTAAGTGTCAAATTAGTCACTGGAGGCAAGGCCACAAGGATGAATGTTGTCCTCCTCCCACTACCACCATGGAGATCAATGAAGAAAATATTTCTTACAGGGCATCTGCGTCCAGAACCGAGTCTGGTCATCATGGTACTGGTTTTTTATTACAGTCTCGTTAAATTATTCACGCTTATATGGTTTATAATTTGGCTACATTTGCTGCAGAAATTAAAGGAATACATGCTGGTATCTCATCTTCCAATGAGTCGTATTCCAGTCTTGATCCTTCGGTTGGTGCAAGAAAATCATTTGATGATAACTATTACAACAGATTTCCAAACCCTGTCTGCAATGATACTGCTGATACAAGTGTTGGTTCCGCTTATAACAAAGATTCAACAGTGAACATGAAATGTTCAGTGAATAATGAAGTTAAGGATTCTAATGCAATTAAAAGAACCAAGACAAGTCCTAGTAACAATAATGATGATACTCGATTGAAATCAAAAGTTCCCAAAACTAAATCTGATACATCTCATGATGAGGCAGCAAATTTGGGTAGCCATGAACGCAGAAGAAAAGTTGCAATTGTTGAAAAATCAGTAACAGATACCTCTAAATGCAAAACTGTGCCTTACTTGAGTGGCTCCAGTAAATATGCTGTAATTGATGATGTAGAAGAAGAATCACATTTGTCAAAATACAGAGAAGCGCGAAGATTGTCATCTAGTTCTCGTGATCGACCATCCCCAACTACCAAGGGAGATTTTCTTTCACAGTCCAAGTGTGTGAAAACTGACGATTGTCATACTTTACCAACAAAAGTTAGTGCTATTCCAAATCTGCCACAAAATGTTCGCAGTGGTTTGAAAACATCAATGCAGAAAGTTGTCCAGCAGTTTAGAAGCTCAAAAGATTCAAGATCTTCTGAAAACGAGGTTGAAATATTTTGATTTATTTCCTTAGCTTAGAAATAACTGTTATTATTATTATTATTATTATTATTTTATTATTATTATTATTATTATTATTATTATTATACATAATAACTTTGTCTTTGTCGATTTTGAAATTGTATGCTTTTAGCAGATGGGCTTTCCTTATGAGCTCTTTGTAGAGCTTTACTGTTATGACAAGGTGAAGCTATTCCCCTTTGGCCTTTCAAACTGTGGGAACAGGTACTTTTTGTTCTTTTTACTTCTATTGATTGTTATAATATGTTATAGGCCATGTAACTGCTGGAAGGGGAGAAGGAAGGAAATAGTTTGGATCAGTTTGTTTTGGAGCATTATGTTTGTTCATTTTTCTTTGAATACATTCATGAGGCACATTCATATAATTACGAGAATAGGATGTGGTAAATTGAGATGAAAGAAACTTTTGAGAAAACATCAAGTAAACATTCTAGTTGCTAATACTGGCTGGCTACTTTCATACTGGTCTTCAATTCCGTTTTCTGTTGTGTTTCATTAGTTCATGGGAGGCACAGCTAGTGTTTGTTTGTGTAGCTTTTTTCTATTCAACATTTATTACCTTGCTAATTGAAATGCTTCATCCTGCAGTTGTTACGCAAATGCTGTTCTTCAGTGCTTGGCATATACTCGGCCTTTGACTTCATATCTTTATCAAGGGTTCCATTCAAAACGATGCAAGTTCCTCTTAATAATATCGTCATGATTTAACTTGTCCAATTATCAGGATCTGGTAATTAATTAAACATTCATAATGCTTTCACTAGGTCAAAAGAAGGGATGGTGTTTTACATGTGAGTTTGAACATCTAATTCAGAAGGCAAAAGAAGGGATTTCTCCACTTTCACCAATTGGGATATTGTCTAAGATACACAAGATTGGAAGCCATCTTGGGCATGGGAGGGAAGAAGACGCACATGAGTTTTTAAGGTGAGGAAAATAATTGCTTAAGCTGTGAACAATTTATACCTCAAGTTGTCTACACGATTAATTGCTCAACTGGGCAGGTGTGCAGTTGATACAATGCAATCTGTTTGCCTCAAGGAAGCCAGTGTTTCAAGTCCATTGGCAGAAGAAACAACTCTAGTTGGTTACACTTTTGGAGGTTATCTTCGATCAAAGGTTGTTACAACTAAAGATCTATTTTTTTTATTAGGTTGACATGTTTCAACTTTTAAAGAGTTGTAAGAAGATAGTTTTCCTAAAACTTAAAATATATTTGATGTTAATTGCAGATAAAGTGCTTACGGTGCTTGGGAAAATCTGAGAGGTATGAGAGAATGATGGATCTTACTGTTGAGATTGATGGTGATATTGGAACTTTAGAAGAGGCCCTGGGACAATTTACTGCACCTGAAATCTTGGATAAAGATAACAAGTATAATTGCAGCAGGTTTGTCATTATTTCCATTTTCACATTTATTCCAATTCCATTCTGATCTATTATGATTTTCGTGTGCTTGCTTTTCTTTTATTTTCTTTCCTTTTTCTTTGGCAAATATAATGCATTGCTTGTATTATGGTTAAGTTGTGTGGCAATCTAATTTTGTTTCTATTTTCTGATGGTACAACATAGATATTAATTTGACTACTATTACTTAATTTATCTTTTGAGGTTAAAATTCATGATAAAATCTTCAAAATTCAGATTCTGAGCTTTTAACTAATTAAATTCCCAAACTGAATGAGAAATTACTGTAGTTTTAATTTGGTAATTCATCTATTTGGTGTACGAAGTTATAAACAAAGCTGTGTGCACCTTCAAAAGTAATAGAAGGAAAGGCCCTAAATCTATTGGAAGGTTAAGTTTAGGATTTTATTGAGAGAACATTAAACTTATTGAAACAATTAAAAATTGATTTGAAGGTTTAGAAATGTGTAAGTGTTTTTCAGATTTGAATACTAAATACATTATAGTATACCGCCATTCTGAAATTCTTTTATATAGTGTATATAAATTCTCAGAAAATGAGGCGGTGAATAATATCAATAATAATAATGGACAGAGAAAAAAGAGGCAGAGAAACCAGTTGCCAGAGAAGGGAAACTATTCTCCAAAGTGCTGAGTGGGGAGAGTTGTACACGTAAGTGGTGTTGAGTTGAGAGATAAAATGAGAAATAGCAGTCTTTTATTGATTTTCAGGTTGCTATTTCACATGTGAAAGTTTCTATACTGAACTGTCTTTTACGACAGTCCTTGTAGCAGCTAGGGTCTACTCAGCTACCCTGCTGTAGCGCTCTGTTTAAAATCTTGAATCTACTAGTGGCGTTCTGGGCTTTTGTGAATCCTGTCAAATTGATTTAGATGACTCATCTTTAGATGAATTTTACAATCCTCTCTGAAGGTACTTTTGCAAGAAAAATGTGAAGCTTACACACCATACTTTGTGGATTGCGTGGTAGAAGAATTCTGTGGGACCTTGTGGTTAGACTAACTATGATGTAGTTTGTTTGATGAGTTTCTTGCTTCAATTTAGGAACATATCTAGATTTTTTGTTCAGCTAATTTGATTTCATCGAACTATATATGCAATTATAGTCATGGTTTAAACTCAAGATTCTAACTAGAATTGGGTAGGGTGAACATTAGTTACTTTGTTCATAATATCCTCCATTCCTACCCAAAATGCAAAAAGTATAGTTATATATGCATTTGCTTAAAAATCAAATATAAAAAAACAACACTCAATGACAGCATTAAACAAACTTAAATTGAAAAATCACAATCATAACAAGTTATTAAATCCAAATATAATTTTGTATTAGTCCAAAATTATTAAGACAACAAGGAGGGGAGCTGAGAGTGACAGAAGGCACAGTGGAAAATAGAAGGTAGAGGCTAAGCAAGAGAAGAGACTGAGTGCAGAATCAGCCGTTTGCACTTTGTACAGCCAAAGGGTGGGCAGCGTGGTGGTGGCAGCACTGAGTGAAGATGGTCAGTTGCGATTGGCAAAGAAGTTTGAAATTTATATGTTGCTGATGAAGTGAGACTAGGAGAGTCCAAGAGCGGATCGCAAACAGAGAGAAAAAAGATATTAGGGATTTTTAAAACTGGGTCAAAGAGATCCAATGAGTTCGCAATGAAGAATCGTGGTTCCCCTGTGCTCCTGCTTGCTTACAATTCCTTCAAACAATTCACCTCACCAAGGTTCAAGAGTGGAGCGGTTGCTGTTTGCTGCAACGGAGAGAAGTTTGAGGGTTGTTGGTTGCAGATAATGAAGTGAGAATGGTAGAGTCCTTGAGGGGGTCCCGAATGAAGAGAAAAGGAACCAAGGATTTTTAGAACTGGGTCAAAGGGATCTGACCTAGAGTTTGGGTCTTTGTCTTGCTGGGAATTGACGGTCCCATGAGTTCACAATGAAGATTGTGATCCCACTGTGGTCCTGCTAGCCAACGATCCCTGTGAACAATCCTGCATGCCAGGGTCTAAGAGTGGGGTGGTTGCAGTTGGCAGCAGCAGAGAAGTTTGTGAGGGTTGTTGATTGCAGGTGAAGGGGGAGAGTCCAAGAGTGGATCACAAATGAAGAGAAAGGAAAAATTGGGTTAGAAGGATCCAACCCATAGTCTGGGTGTTTTCCATGACGAGAATTGACGATCCCATGAGTTCACAACGAAGATAGTAATCCGACTGTGATTCTGCTTGCCTATGATTTCTGTTACTCAGAATGCCAGGGTTCCCTCCTCTCGTAGGATCATACAATCAAAACTTACTAGGTTATCAGAACTTAGGTACTATGTATGCACAATGCAAAGTCTGTTATCTGAATTTTTTTATTCCAGTTTTATATAAACTGAAGTAGTACTACAAATGTCATGCAGTTTACAGGCACAAAACTGGTATTTTGAGGGTTACTTTTCCTTTCCTGTGTGGGACGCAATCTCAATATTAAATCATTGAATTTGTTTATTTCTTGTTATACAGGTGTAAAACATATGAGAAAGCACGAAAGAAGTTGACCGTATTGGAGGCACCAAATATTCTTACAATTGTATTAAAACGATTTCAGGTACCTCCAATACTGATTTGGAAGTTTTGCTTGTCATCTAGTTACTTTGCTCTATAATATGTTATTTTACTTCTATATTTTGTATCTCATGCGTATTCTGATTCTATTTTGGCAGTCTGGTAACTTCGAGAAGTTGAACAAGTCGGTTCAGTTCCCTGAGGTCCTGAATATGGCTCCCTATATGAGCGGAACAAAGGATAAATCTCCATTATACAGCCTGTATGCAGTGGTTGTCCATTTGGATATCATGAATGCAGCATATTCAGGCCATTATGTCTGTTATGTGAAGAACATTCAGGGGGAATGGTTCAGGACTGATGACAGCAGGGTGACTTTTTTTATTCTAATTTACCTTTTCTCTGTCTGATGTCTCCTTCACCCCCCTCTCCCCACCTTCCAAAAAAAATTATGCAAATGATGCTATCATTTGATTTTTTGGCTTTGATTTTCATACGTGCTTACTTTTTCATGACAAGAAAGGTACTCATGTCTCATCATCAATATATGAAGAATCAATTTTAAAAGAAGAGACTAAAATTAGGATGTTTTTGCAATTTTTTTCAGACGTGGTTTCAACATGAGACTAGTCTTGGTCTGTATTTGAGAAAAAAATGTGAGCAGCTTCCACAATTGTAATTAATAAGATTAAGTTTTAAATTTGAAGCATGTCATAGTACAAGGTTATAAGGGTTTTGTCAATGGCTAATAAGTTATTTATTAAAAGTACTTTTTTTAATTTGTTAAGTGTCAGATGCATCATAGAATATTATAAATTCTTCTTTGAAGTTATTACTGTCTTTGGTTTCTCAAATTTTAAAGAAATACCTAAACCTTTCTTGAAAAATATCTGTGAAAATACAATTTGAATTTTATTTCTTAAACTTTTGTTATCAATATTTACGATTGTAAAAGTGATGGTAATATCAATCTGCACAATATATTTATTAGGTGAATTTCTGTATGTAAACTGAGGATGCAATCTGTGCTTCTATGTAGGTAGAACCTGTCGAATTGTCAAGAGTCTTATCAGAAAGGGCATACATGCTTCTTTATGCAAGGTAGTAGGCCTGTGGATGTTGATGTATAATTTCTTGCCAGATATGTTTATTATTTCTGTAGAATATTTCGGCATTAATTATAGCATTGTTATATGCTAATTTTGAAAACCTTCAGGTACTCTCCTAAACCACTTGGTTTAGTAAGTAGCACTGCAATATCTTCTGCTGGAAAATTCAAGAGGAGGAACCTGGAAGCCATTCCTGCTACTTCTAAAACAAGATCAAATTCCAATGTTACAAGCGGTAATTCTTCCTACCTACAGCAGAAGCATGGCAAGCACCCTAACTGGAATGATGTCGATGATTCCTTAAGCAATGATTTTGCATATCCAGAAGAATGGAGATTCCAGTATGGGGGAAGAAATACAATGGTGGATTCTTCTAGTGAAAGCTCACTTTTCAGCTCTTCAGATGCAAGTTCTTGTAGTACTGCGAGTATCAAGGACTCGGCCAGTTCCGCTGACTTCTCGGATTACATATTTGGTGAGGTGGGACCCAATTGGTATAGCCACTATGGGCTTTCATCTAACGTGGTGGCATCTTCCTCATATGATAATTTGGATACAGATTTCTTAGTGGATAGTGGTGCAAGTAGAAGGCTCCGACAGGACACAGAAGATAAAGCAGTTTTATATGCTAACAAAAACAAAAATCACAGTGGCAGTAGGGGAATTGACCTTAAAAGGTATATCACTGCTAACCATTATGACAAAAATTCTGGTGTACATGTGAGAAGAACAAGTGGAGATGCATCAGCTCAAACGTTTTATTGAGTTTGAGTTGAGATTTAAGCAATCATCTTGGATATTTTTGGTGTAGTGAAGAAAATCAGTATTTCGCTAATCCAAATAGAATGAGGATTCCTGTTCAATGTTCATTCTGTACTCGAATGATTTTATTTATTCATCAGTATATAGAACAACCATAAAAAATGAGGAAACCAATAAAGGAAAATAAATCGAGTGATAATTCACCGATTATAATCAAGTTTTTGCAGTTAATAATTACCAAGTGTCCTGCACTGTGATTTGGTTCAACGTTACTACGGAGCTCTGTCCGTTGCCAAGTTACTTCTGTGATCTTTAATTATGCATTTCTCAGGATTTCTTTCCCTATTCTACTACTCTGGCGGCTGGTGATCACTAACATGAGGCTGTTGCGTCTTACCAACTAGTTTCATGGACAAAATGCGAAACAATTTCATTCTCATGTTAATATGTTCCATATCCCTTATCAAACACCTTACATAATAACCCATCACATTATCATATACTTTATATGAAGAGTCCTACATACATTCATACACATACTAAATTGTAAAAGCTAAATTTTTCTTGCGAAAGGAGACAAAAGTAATCCTAAACGTGAGAAGTCGTCATTATTCTACAACCCTCAAAACTAAAAATATTGTTATTAGTCCTTGTTATAGCTCCTAACTGAGTCAACATTCCTCCATCGTTAGAAGTCAGAATGAAGAGCACAGATTTTTTACTGAGTAGAACGGCGCATCTTAAAAGCTGGCTTGTGCATGGCAATCTTCAAAGAGCTCTTGAGCATCCCCATACGATCATTCCCAAGACCTTGCACCCACAACACGCTTCTGTTTCTCCCACCCACACTCACTATCTCAGCCTTCACCACTTTGGTTTTCACTGATCCCATTGCCCTTGATATTGCAGACATCAATCCCTGACTATCCTCGCAACTCAATGTAGCCTTCACTAGGCCCTCCTCGTTACTACATTTTTCCAAGCTCAACCTGTCTGCCCCACTAGGAAACTTAACAACATCCTTTGATGAGTTACCACAACTGTCTTGTTCCAGTTTCGATACCTTTTTCTTCAGCTCCTTCACTTGCTTTATAGTCTCTGCCAACACCGATGCCTTGTCCTTCTGATTGTTCATAACAAAATCTATTTCACCATGCTTGCAAAAATAAATTCAAAATGACAGAATTCTAATCTGCCAACTTATAAATAGCCCCACAAACATGTTTTCAGTATTCTAAAACTTCGTTTTTGTCTCCTCAAATTGTAATATGTCTTTATCACATGACTTTTAAAGGGAAGAAGACTAACTTTTTGGAAATTATTTAGGAATCAAAAACAATTGAAATAAATGTAGGAATTTTCAGTTTCACATGATTGGTTTGTAGTGACGGTTTGATATACTTGTGTCTGACACTTACTTTGATCAAGTTGGGGAGGATAGTTCGGAGGGTTTCATATTGACCATTGATTCTCATTCTACGTCTCTTTTCAGCTTCACTGTGTTTCTTTGCTGCTACAACTTTGATCTCTGCCTTGGATCTTTGCTTCAAGAAACTGGTTTGGTATGTCCTAGAGATCAATGGCTGAGGAAAACCACCTCTTATCATTTGAACTTCTGAGTTATAGTGACTTCGAAAATGTTGCATGCCCTGTAGTAACTATTTCAGTAAAGAACAAGAAAGAAAAACCAATTTTAATTTAACTACAAACAATTTTGAACATGTAATAGGTTTGTTACCTGTAGAAGGAAAACCATGGAACTTAACTGATTTGCCTCCTATGGGAGATTGTATGCAAGAAGAGGCAAGAAAACAACAAGATTGCCACAAGTTTTGCCTTTGGTCACAACTTTCTTATAAGAAGAGAATGGATCTTCTTTAATGGTTTCAAATGAAGGGGGTAATGGCATGCTCAAAACATATTTTTGCAATTTATTAAGATTATGCAAAAATTTCCTTCTAATAATAGCAAATTAGAAAATAATCATACCATTATCAGAATTTAAAACAGGTATGATATAAAATTTAATGTTAAGATTCTTAATATCCCACTGTAAGATCCGTGGATTTTTTTTGAGTAAATTTATGGCTTTTTGAGAAGTATTCAAAGATTTTATAAGATTAGGGGAACATTTTTTTGCATTTTTTATATTTATATAATATATTTTTAAAAGTGTAATTTTAAAATTAACAAAAAAAAATGTGTATATTAAATATTTTAAGTGAAAAAAGTTACCTAATTATATTTGGAAAGAGAAATTGCACCACTACGTATTAAATAAAAAAAGTATTATTTTCATATATTAAAAGATAAAATATTTAATTAAGAATTATAACGAAGACAATTTAAAAAGTATATATTTTTATACAAGGCTATAAATTATGACAGGTTAAAATTATCAAATAAAAAATATTAAAAAATGGATAAAAAATTGCATACCTTTGTATAGTGTGTTATAGATTAAAAAAAACTAAATTTCTTTTACAACTTGATGGACCCAAACTTGATAAATTTATTCTGCTAATAAATTAACTCCAGTATTACTTGAGAAATCTATATTAATATAATAACTTACAAATCTATATATTAGATGATAATAATATTTATTAATTTTTAAAGAAATTATCCTCTCACTGATATAGAGTGATGTATCTGTGCTGTGACTAGTTATGATGTGGTTACTTTATTTGCAGCATTATACTTGACATGATTCCTGCACGTGAATCACTTGTTAAAACTGGCAAAGTCTGAAATGTTGGATCAGTAAATCTTTTGCTGTTTTTCTTGCTTTCTCTCTGTTTTCGCTTCTTCTTTTTTTATTGTGTTTTCTTTAAACTTCAGGATCTTAAAATACTAGCACACAACCACTTAATAGAATGACTTATAACGTGTTTGGTTTCACGTCGTATTGACGTGATTTTTCAATACAAAATTATGTTAGATTTAATTTTAAAATTGATTTTAAACTGAAAAATTCATATCTAAATAGAAACTTATATCATTAATATGCGTTAACATAACTGTTTCTTCCAAAATCAATTTTTCAACACATTCCCAAACACGCTCTTATTCGATTAAAGAATCAATTATGAAAATTCACAATTATAACAATTATAAATGTCTAATTAATTAAAAAAAAGTAAAGAGAGGATATCTATATATTCTTTGAATAATAATATATGTTAATGAGTTATTTTATATTATCATTTAATTACAAATTATAATATACAGTTTACAATGAGTTTTAAAATATTTATTAAAGATCTATGTAGTATTTATTCTGTTAATACAAAAACTTATATTTTTAAAGTTATTCTGTTAATATAAAACTTGTACATTTATATTAGAATCTGCATGCCTATTAACGGTCATACCTTAATTTGCATGCAATAATATCTCTACTCACACCAAAAAGTAAATGATAGAATGGTTAAAAAATTATAACATTAAATAAGAGAAAATGGGCTTTTTTTTACAATAATAGAGTGATGTACTTTTAAAGGGTGTGTTTCATTACGAGCATGAAGAATAAGTGGAAATATTATTAGTGCATGAGACGTGAATTTGGCTAAATCCATAAAGTTTGACCTTGATTAACATGGCCAAGGCCAAAAAACACGAGAAAAAATTATATTGTTAACAAAAATTGATTAAAAGATTTTGGTGATGATAAAGATGCTGAAAAAAACACTTGAAGATATTGAAGACAGTATAGTTTATGTTTAAAAGGTTCTTATTGTAATAGACTTAAATTTTTTCTAGTTATGTGCTTTTTCTAGTTAGGTGCAAAATTGTTAGAACAACAGCCAGCTCGCAACTCCTCTGAGAGAAACTCATTTTTTCGTAAAAATCAGTACGGTAATCGATTACCAACTTATAATAATCGATTACCAACTCAAAAAATTCTATTTTTCAAAACCCACTTAAGATAATCGATTACCACGAATGATAATTGATTATTACTAGCAGTTATAACTTGGCTCTTGAAAAACGACTTGAAATAATCGATATCCACTGACAGTTATAAAAGTATTTGTTCAAATTTGTACATGAGATAATCGATTACCATTTTCGGTAATCGATTAACATTGCAAAACTTTGTTTTCGAAAATCACTGGAATAATCGATTATCTTAAATAGTAATCGATTATCCTTGGCAGTTTAAGCTAAACTCTTCATTTCTAACTCAGCCTGCGAAAATATCTTTAAATAGAACTCAGTTTCCAAACTTCAAACCACCTTTTTAAGATTCAGAGTTCTTGTGCTGTGACTGCAAAGTGTTACTCTGTGATATTCTTAAAAATAGCTTTGAAAAGCCTAGTGTGAGTGAGTGATAACTTTTTCTAAGTAAAGTTCTTAAAAGATTGAGTGTTGTGTTGTTGCTAGGAAAGCTGGTCATCCTCTGTGTGATTCAGGGGGAGCTTTTGTTAATCTCTTGTGGTTGTTCAAGAGAGGTGTTTTCTAATCCTTACTCTTTTATAATCTATTGTAATATGATTATTATAGTGATTGAGTTAATCTCTTTGTTTAAGAGACTAACAACTGGACGTAGGGTCTTTTGATCTGAACCAGTATAAATATCAATGTGCATCTTCCTCCCTTAACCTCTTTATTTATCTGCACTTGTATTTAAAGTAATTGTGATTTTAAGTTAATCATTTAAATTTTGAGAAAAAATTTAAAATCTGTTAAGACTTATAAAAATCCAATTCACCCCCTCTCTTAGTTTTTGACCATAGATTAAATATTCTGATGTGCGATACCAACAAATAAAAAGTATATAATGCAAGTCTTCACAAAAGTTTCACCACTAGGATCATCTTCTGGATTACTTTTTAAATTTAAAATCAATATTTAAAAATAAAATAAAAAATATTTACTTAAAATATTTATTTAATCTAAATAAAAAATTCAAGTCATGTATCAGTAGGATTATGTTAGATTAAGATTAAATTAGATTAAACGAGGACTATGCCAAGTTAGTTAAGATGGACCTAGACTAGATCAAGTTATGTTATAGTATCATGTTAAGTTAGTTAAGATAGGTTTAGATTATAACAAATGTGATCGGGTCTATGTCAAATTAAGTTAGGACAAGTCCAAATTAGACTAGGACGAACCAAATTCAAGTAAGGCCAAGTTAAGTTGGGTTCAAGTTTAGTATGGCGAAGATGGGTCTGCCTAAGGTCATACCATTGGACTCAAGTCACGTCGAGTTAGGCTGAACACAATCAAAGTCAAGTTAAAGTCATCCTCGTATGGATAGGATCTAGTCAGAACCATATTAAGCTTTCAAACTAAGCTCAATTCGAGCATAGCTAGGCTCAATTTGAGCAAAATATTGATGATGCCAACTTAGGTAGGATCCATGTGTGTTGAGACAAGTCAAGTCAGGTTTAAATTAAGTATTGTCAAGTAAGTTTGAGTTGAGCTAGACTAGTATCAAGTCAAGTTGGCCTATACCTAATTAAAATTGAGTTAGGTCAAGCATAAACTAATTTGGTTTTAGTTCGGAAAAGGTCAACTGAGTTAAAGTCATGCAAAGCTGTCCAAGCCAAATTAGGTCAAACTATACCTAAGCAAGTTGAGTTAGCCACCCAAATAAGGCTGAGTTCAATCTACTGTCAGGTTAAATTGGACTGGTATAGGTAAGGTCAATGTGAGATTGAGTTGGATCAAGCCCAAATAAGTATGGGTTGGTTCCTAATGAATTCATGTTAGGTTAGGTTGAGCGTAACCTAGGTTAGGGTGAGTCATATCAGATCAAGCTCAAGTCAGACATGGTTAGGTTGGGTCAACCTCAAGCGGACTGAAGTCAAACCAAATTAATGTGGCTAACTTTTAGTCAAGTTGTGTTGAACTTAAATTAAATTAGGCCTAAATTAGAAAAAAAAGTATAATCAAGTTAGGTTCAAGTTAAGTAAGAGTTAAATTATGTTAAACTCGCGTGAGTTAGATCAAGTTTGATCTTCATGAACTGAGATTTGAGCTCCAACCTTTTAATTAAATGATAAATAATAAAAACTAGTTAAAAAATATTTTATAGTTAATATAAAATGCTTATAAGTTAATTTATAATTTATAATATTTTAAAGAATCATAGTATAAATTTAATAATTAATTAAAATGATATTATTATAATGAATGAAACCTAGAACCTATTCTATTTTATGTAAAATTTTGGAAACTTAGACTATTTTTTAACCCCACTTATTTAATATATAATAATAAGAATCTTCTTTTTGAAAATGGTAAAAGTTAATGTATGTGCATAATTCTATACATTGAATATTATATTCAAAAATTCCCGTTTCTATTATTTAACCATTTAAACCAAACTACAATCCATCATCATCTACATAATAATAGAAGGAACTTGAAGATGTAAATGTTGTTTGGTGTGCATGCACAAAACTTAAACTTCTAAATACTAATACCCATTTATATCATGGAAATATCATGCTTTCAAGAAATCTGGCGTAATAAGTTATAATAATATTTATAAAAAATAATTATATTCTTCTCCTATTCTTCTATTCTTTATATTTTTATTTATTTATCTATTGTTTAGTACACTATAAAAAAAATTAAAACATTAACATTTTTTAAATGTATTTTTAAAATTAATAGTAACTATAGTAATAAAATTAATATTAATAATATTTATTACATTTTACAATAGTAATAACTATAACTAAGGTTTTTATAATAAAATTCAAATTATATAAAAGATACAACTTTAATAATAAGCTTAAATACCTTTTTCGTCCTCATTTTCGTAGTGTTTGTTGCGGATGGTCATCATTTTAACAGAATATTTAAAATGGTCCTCATTTTTACCGAATGTTTAAAATGGTCCTCATTTTTACCGAATGTTTAAAATGGTGTTCATTTTCGTAATTCGTATTTTATTTGTTCCTTTTCTGTGACGTCGTCATTAACGAAACATTGTATACTGTATAGGTGTCATTGTTTATATTACATTGCATTGGGTGTTTATATTACATTTAAACGGTATCACAAAAAATGACAAAACAAAATACGAATTACGAAAATAAGGACCATTTTAAACATTCGGTCAAAATGAGGACCATTTTAAACATTATGTCAAAATGAGAACCATCCACAACAAACACTACGAAAATAATGACGAAAAATGTATTTAAGCCTTAATAATATTACAATTAATTTATTAAGTAATATGTTATAATATTACTAAATAATAACTTTCTTTATATTATTTGAGTTATTCTTAATAATATTGATCATACTAATAATAATAATATTATTATAATTATTAGTTCTAATAATAATAAAATTAATTTTAGTTATAATAATAATTTTATTTTTATAAATAATAATAAATAAAACTATAAAGAATAAGACAAGTCAAAGAAAAAAATATCAAACATGTAATAACTCACTCGATCAAATGTTAGCATATTAATAGTTTTGTACATTGCAAACGACAAAATAGCCCACGGTAACATTCAAGAATTGTCCCTTTTGCACCCAACTCTCTTTCCGTTAGTCCCTACAACTTCACCGTTCTCTGACTACTAGGGTGGCGGATTCCAGGACTGATAGAGAAGCCGGTAGACGAATGTCGTCAGTTTCTTGCACTAAGCTGACACTATTCACCGTTGCAGCAGTTACCATCCAGTTCATCGGTCTCTCCATCTTCGTTTTCGGCTTCTTCCCCGTCAAACCACTACTCACCGGCCACAGGTAACACTATAATACTATCATTCCATTTCCGAACCAACCTTTTCCACTTATTCAATTCTCAATTTTCTACTTGCATCCTCAGTGGTTCGGAGAGTTTCCGACGACCGACCTGCGATGTCCGCGACGTCTCAAATCATAGCGATGCGTCTCTGCTTCCTGATAGTCTCAGGTTTTTGTATCAGGTAGTGGTGGTGAATCGCGTATTCTGTTCTGTTTGTTTGGCTTTCATATTTAAATTATCTTTACTTATTACGAATAATCATTTGTTTGATATTCATTTGTCTGTTATGGTTGTTATAGATTGATTGATTTGATGGAATGCAATTATCATTTCTGCTTTTAGTTTTGTTGTGTGTGCACTCATGGATTTAGAAAATGTTGTTTGTGTAGGAAGTATCCGAGGTTCCTCCTTTGTATGATCGACTTGTCTTAATGGTATGTACCTTTTCCGGAGATGTCGTATTCATTGAGGTCTAATTTGGTTGCTCATGTGATTTTTCACGAGCTTCGGTCTATGGTTTTGCTGTAGGTTATTGATGGTCTTCCAGCGGAATTTGTGCTTGGCAAGAAGGGTCAGCCTCCTAGCAAAGTTTTTATGGAAGCTATGCCGTATACACAGTCATTGTTGGCAAATGGTACGGCTGTTGGATATCATGCTATAGCTGCTGCTCCAACTGTTACAATGCCTCGTTTGAAGGTTAGTGTCCTATCCTGTTTCCAACGTGGAAGTAAGGAAGGAAGGCACGCGGTTTATTGATTTTCTTTCCTTTTTCTGACATCTATTGATCATATATTTTTTGTTTCTCTTTCCAGGCCATGGTTTCTGGGGCAATTGGCGGTTTCCTGGATGTGGCTTTCAACTTTAACACCCAGGCTTATTTAGAAGATAATCTTCTTGGTTAGTTGTATTATTGTAGCAACCAATGTTGGAAAAATCAACCTTTTTTTTGTTGGTAAAGATGTCACCATTATTTGCTTATTGCAGCACAGTTCTTTAAGATTGGTTGGAAAATGGTCATGCATGGTGATGATACATGGCTCAAGTTGTTTCCTGGTTTATTTGAAAGACATGATGGAGTTACCAGCTTTTTTGTAAGTTTGCTTTATGAGTATAAAATGAAAATATTTGATTTGACCACTTAATCCATTAAGATTTCTCATTAATAATTTCTAATGCCTCAGACAAGGACAAAGTAATGTGTTTGTTTACTTGGCATGTTGTAACTATGCTTTTATGTTTATATGTTTATACATAAAGTAGTATGATTGCTTTATTATTTTACATTGTTTTGCTGAAGCTTTTTACTACTGCAGGTTAAAGATACTGTACAAGTGGATCAAAATGTGTCTCGACATCTTGTTGATGAGCTTAGTAGAGATGATTGGAATTTTCTGGTAAATAATTGTTGTGACTACTTCGTAATTTGGTTGGTTTCCAGCTGACATTATTTGAATTTCCATTTTTGGATAATTTGCAATTTACAAACTAGTACATATTTTCTCTGCACCTTAACCTATTTTTTCAGTCAGTAGTATTGAACCTGAAGGTTTTAATGCCCTTCCCTCAAACATTTGCATGTTCTTTTTGTGGCCAAAAGATTGGCGGCTGCTTTATTATTGTCATATTACTGATGAACAATTGGTGTCGTGTATTCTTGCTTTGGTCTATTTCTGTGTATTGTATTTGGATATAAATATAAATTTCACTTTCTAGTGTGCATATGTTGTCTACCTTTCCAAGTGAGTTTTGGCATATTTCTGAGTTTTTTCATGCATTCCAAAACTTGTTTATATCCCTTGTTTTCTTTTGGGAAAAATAACTGTTTCCATACAAATAAATTTCTTGGAAAAGATTTCAGTATGATTTTATTGAATGTGTTTGTAAATTTTGAAGATTAAATAAGAAGAGACTGTTCGACTGCCGCTGGTTGTTTGGAACTTTAACAGTTTTATTACATGGAGATAGTTTCCCTTTCATTTCCTTTCATTCTAAACGGTATATCACTAGTCTTTTTCAAGAGATGCACTTCAGGGATCCTGTGATATTTGATAACAGAATCATCAACTTTACCATTTTCTTATTATTATAACTAGTGCCAACTACCAAGTGTGCTGTTAGATGAACTTAATTGAAATCTTAGAAAATTAGTACTACCTTTTATTAACTGTAAGTTGGTTAGGTTGATTGTCTCTTTCTATACCTAACAAGAACTTGTGATTTTATCAACTATAATATAAGAGTTGGTTTTGCTCCAGTTGTGTGATTATACCTAGTAGGAAAAAAAAACTACATTTGTTGTGGTTCTACTTATTAATACTTACACCGTATACTGCATCATTTTACTGGTTGCTCGATTATACATGCTTTGTTTTTATCTCTATTATCAACTGACTTCTTTCAACTCTTGACTTTTTTTTAATATACATATGCACTAAATTGATGCCTTTAAACTTCTCAGTGAAAGTTAAGTCTTAAGCTTCATTTGTAGTATAAGGATTGTTCAGAGTTGTATGTTATCTAGTTTCAGCATGCATCAATTGTGGATATTTTGTCTAGTTCGAAATTGCATGATGCTTTATAATTTCATTTATATACGTTTTACTAAACTGTGGATATAATTTCATTTATATACATTTTACTAAATTTATTATAGATACTTCATTATCTAGGCTTGGATCATGTTGGACATCTTGGTGGGCGCAACAGGTATCATCATTTTCTCTTCACTCTATGCATGCCATTTCATTCTGTTCTCATAGCTTAACTTGGACATATACTATTTCAGTGTTTTAATGGCTTCAAAACTTGTTGAAATGGATGAAGTAGTGAAGACGATTCATATAAATACTTTGCAAAATCTAGAAAATGATCAAGGGAAGACACTTCTGGTTTGTGACAATCCTTTTTTTCTTGAATTTCGTACTACAGAAATTGATGACTTGTTTATTGTGGTGTGGGCATTTCAAGACATTAACATTAATGGAGTTTGAGGTGGTGGAAAATTGATGGGAGGAATATCCATTGCAGCAGTATTAATACTCTAACAAAATAACCATAAGAGAACTGCAACTGTTACTGACTAGAGTTAGTAAGTGACTAAAAAGAAAAGAAAAGAAAGTAGAAATTACAATGCACTTACGAAGTAAGACAATAATAAATATGAATATGATAATGAAGAAAGTTATTTCATACGTCCAGAGATACATTATATAGTAAAAAGGAAGAGAATTTTAAAAGAAAACAATAAATAGGATATTCCCAAAATTAACTAGGAATCCAAAGTTACAGAAATGAAATAAAATTAGAATAGTTGATTGCAACCCTTCCAATTAATGATATACTGTGATTTCTCCTAAACATAGGATTGGTTCCTAACACCCACACCCCAAGCTGCGTAATGAGTTTTAGTTATTCCTAGCTTGCCGAGAGTAGAATCAAAGTTGGATTTTAACAATTTTCTTAGAAGTAGTTAGGGTAAATGTCCCATTTTCAATATTTTAATTGATGAAGCTGTCAATTCCTACATTCTTCATCCTATGTCGAATTGAATAGTGAACTATGCTGATAACCAACTTTCTGCCTAAAGGATTTGGTAAGAGAATTGGAATAAACAAACTTTCAAATAACCAATTGATTCAAGTGGCAGATAACACAAGTTCCTTTATTGTTTTAATTCTATTTAGTTTCTTTATATGGTTCTGGTATAGTTAATCTTCAGGAATGATGCATTTGCATGTTTGAGGTTGTACACTGAAGAGAGAGAGGAAACAAGATATTAGGTATATAAATTATTGTAATTACACATAATTTCAAGAATGTAATTTTACAGTATTACCTAATTAATAAACAGTTCTTCCCTTTTACATTATTCTACGACTACATTATTTCCAACACATGTTCTTGGATGAGTAGAAAGCAATGCATGATGGGGTTTCAAGTCTCCACTTTTTGTTGTACACTATACATATCTATAATAGTTATTTTAACTTTCATTTGTAGTTTTGTACCTTAAGTGTTATTTATTCTAAATTGTAGTTTATGTTTTCTATATATCTTTCTGTTGCTATCATTTGCTAATTATTAGTTAAAACTGTAAAGACCAAGTCCTTTCAAATATATTTAATCCCTTGTGCAAATGGATGGACAGGTTGTAGTCAGTGACCATGGAATGACTGAGAATGGTAATCATGGGGGTTCATCCTACGAGGAAACAGACTCTATAGCCTTATTTATTGGGCCAAAACCCCATACCTTTCACCATTCTTCATCCAATCCTGACACAATTTTCCAGGTAATAACACTACTATACTTAATGTTTGTAGGCTGTAGTGCAGACAGGACTAACAGTTGTTGATAATTTTCCTAACTTCTCTGACTTTCAATGTATTTGCCTTCGTTTGCAAGCCATGAAGGAATCTTCTTGCATTCAGTGTATTAGTCTGCTTCTGTCACCATGCATTCATATGTAATGAAACTCTTTGTCTTTACATGAGTTTTCTCCTTCCCTTTGCAACTTATTCTGTTATCTAACTATCCAGCACTCTCTGCTTCTGGTTTTTAAATCTTGAACCTATCATACAGTTTAATCAGAGTCAATGACAAAATACCATTTAACTAGAGATCATGGTTAGCAGTCAAATATGTATGCAATTTACATCTTATTACTGTGCACCAGGTTGATATTGCACCAACATTAGCTTTACTTTTTGGCGTGCCAATTCCCAAAAATAATATTGGTGTTTTGATCTCTCAAATGGTTGACTCTCTGACAGGTTAGTTCTCTTTGTCTATGCTTGTCTATTTAACAGAAGAATACAGCAGGTGATATGACATTTTCTGATATCTGCTTTCATCAAGCATATTATATTTTTTAACAGTAAAATTATGTGATCTTTTCCTTTTTGCTTCTTTGGGGAGTTAGATGACCAAAAGCTTAGGGCACTGCAGTTGAACTCATGGCAGTTGTTCAGATTACTTCAAGCACAATTGCCTGGTTTATCCTGTAGAAATCTTCTCTGTGACACCTTCATTACTAATATTGAACCCACAATCAGTGAATGTAAAGGTAGGGAGGAGAAGTTGTTTTGTTGCTTGTACGTAAATGCTGCTACTCTCCATGATGCCTGGAAGGCTAAAGTATTCTCCAGGTACTAGACAAGTTTGTACTGCATAGATTTAACTTTTAATCAGTTCCACTAGAAATATTTTTGAATTTTTTGTTTGGCATTTGTTTTCTAGGTTTAATGGTACAGAAGGTTATAACAGCATTCTTGCCGCATATCACGAGTTTCTGAGTTCAGCAAGTGAGTGGTTATCACACAAAGCAACTGATGTATGTGTGATCTTACTCAAAATTTCTTAATATTATTTGAGAGCATCAAGAACCAGTATTTCATGTTAACTGCTTTGTTTCTTTAAAGTTTTTCTCATTCAGTTCCTTTTCATCACGATTGTGTTTGTGCAGAAACCAGTTAATTTACTTGTTCTTGGAGTTGCTGCTTTGATCATATCATGCTTGATACTTTTGGGACTTGTGTTTTTCATCCACAAAGAAATTCCTTCTTGGGAGACGCAAGATCATGAAAATTATATGACACCATGGAAATTTGATGAGGTGTTCGTTTTGTTTGGCATCCTGACCCTTGTCATCAGTATGGGATCAAGTTCCATGATTGAGGAAGAACATTATATTTGGAATTTCCTAACTTCTACAATTAACTTCTTATTTTTTCGTAAAGCAATACAGTCTTTGGATCTTAATAAAGCACATGATATTCTCAGTTCGACAGAGGAAAAAAGAAATATATCAGGATGCCAAATAAGCTCACTGTTCCTTATTCTTTTTACTGGAAGAATTTTGGGAGGCTGGCATCAAGGTGGTGTAAATTGGACTAATCTTCCTGACATTGCCAAGTGGCTTGAGCAGGCTGGCAACCAATATATAAACTTGATTCAGATAGCATCATGTGCAATGGTCATCATTTTGGGCATATCTATATTGTACCTAGTGCAGTCTAAAACAAAAGTTGTAACAGTGATTTGGTTTAGCTTGCTTATGTCTGGTTTGTTGGTATTACAGCATTTTGTGAAACATCAGGACATGTCAATCCCATATAATAATGATGAGAACTTATCAATACAAGTATTCTATGCTGTTCTGGGAATCACCACTGTTGCAGTTGTGTTGATTTTGCCATGGATTATGCCTATGCAAACTCCTGAAATATGCTCAAGGAAAAACATCTGCATGTCTGCTTCTGTTCCTGTTGAAGTTCAGAACATGACACGTATTTTCGTATTGAAGGATTCCTTGTACATAGTTGGATGCTTGTACATAACTTTCTGGTGTCTGCTGCAGTTATTGCTTCAACAATCCATCAATGCGATGCCTGTGTTGCTGCTCTTTATTCAATTCTTGGCCAGCATGCTTACTTTTTCTTCCAGTGGTTCATGTCATAAGCAGTGGGTTGAGGTTAGTTGCAAGATTTCATGGATAAATATTGGATTTTATTTTTCCATTTGATATGACATCAGTTTTAGGTCCCAGAGTGTGGTGCCCACTAAGAGTCATTGACCTGGATTCTAATATAGGGTAATTTAAGTTCACCTTTTTTATATACCAATTATTAATTTTAGGGCTTAATAGGCATGGACTGTCAATGTAAAAGTTTTTACGTTGTCAACTAATAAAAAATCATGTTTTGTATTATTTTTAAAGTAGTTATTCTAGAAGTTAATAAACTTATTATATACAGTAATTTGTGATTAGGTGATTGTGTAAAAATCTTTCACTATTAGAGCATATACTTTTTATTCTTAATTTTGTTGGTATAATATTCATAGTTGGAATTGATTTTCGAGGTTCTTTTATTTAGAAATGATCTTTGCGTCTTTTACTTTACTTTCTACTTGAATTAAGAGGTTCTAAAAATAAGAATTTGCTTCAATCCAAACTTAATTAATTGTACTGTGACGAGGCATGTTATATTTACTTGCTCCTTCGCATCTAGCATTTCCTTTTAAATTTTAATGCTTAACGAGTGTTTAAAATGCTGTGTTCTTTTTAGATTACTGCTCTGTACTATCTGGGAATGGCAGGCCATTTTGCTCTTGGGAATAGTAATACACTAGCTACAATTGACGTAGCTGGAGCTTTTATTGTAATGTCTCCCATTTCTCTTTTTGTAATTATTAAAAAAAAAAAAGTATATTAGTTTCTACTTTACATTTTGGATTTTAATTGTCCATGAATATCTATTTCCTCAGCAAGGTCTTACCTTTCATTGGCAGGGAATTTCAAGTCACTCAACCTTCCTTTCAGGTCTTCTAATGTTCATCATTACTTATGCATCCCCGATGTTATTCTTTCTGAGTCTGGTGCTGTACATCTCTGTCAAGGCCATGATCTATCCACTGGTTATCAGGAACGGAAACTCCGGAGAAATTCTCAAGACCCTTCTTGGATTTCCTTGCTTGGTACCGCTGACCATAAATTCTGTTCTCTTGACTGTGTACACAATTGTCCTGCTGTTGATGAGGAATCACTTGTTTATTTGGAGTGTTTTTTCTCCCAAGTGAGCTTTCCTTGAATCCTATGTCTAAAGTTGATGCATGATTTAATCACAGAATTATCCCTAGTGATTTTTTGAATTATAAGTTATAGGGATTTATTTTGATTTTCTGACCTTGCTTTTATAGATACCGCAAGTAACACTTTCAATTTGTTCAATTGTTCTGTAGGTACCTTTACGTCTGTGCTGCTACTGCATGTGTCTATATTGGCGCCATCATTGTAGTTGCTACTGTGATTTATACATTCATTGTTCTTTTTTGGCTGAGAAAGAGTTTCTCCTTAAGTAGCAAGGAAAAAGGTACGTGACGGCCATCTAAGTTAAGGACAAATTAGTATTAAACTGTGAAAAAGAAATTTTGACTAACTAAATATTGCTTTTGCCTTTTCGTTTTTTGATGAGGAGGGTAGTTATAATCTGATTGTTCACGGTACCTGCTCCTGCGTCTTTCTAATTAATCATTTACTGTAGAACTGTAAATCTATTGATGAGGATTGAAGGAAGATGTAACTGATTGCTATATTCTCACTTTTACATTCACACTGACTGAGGTATGCATATCTTCGTTGAAACATGAGAAATCTAGAGAAGATCTAGAAGCAAATGCAAATTTTGAATAGCTCTTTGGTGGGGCAATTAATGAGTTTGGAAAAGATTAAAAGGCTAGTTTGGTTGAGCTGAATCAAACGGATAGGAAAATGGTCCCAGTCTGTCATGAGTCATTCAGTTGATTGAATTAGTGTTACGAATTAATGGAAAGAGCAAGGGGATTTTTGTACATTAAAGATCAAAGTGAAAATTTTTAAATTTCGGATGAAAGTAAAAAAATTGAAATGAGGAGTCAATAAAATTTTGATCATTTAAGAAAACATGATTACAAGGATCGCATTTATGAACAAGTCGAATGCTCTCAATGCGGTGGACAATCTAGAATAAAAAATGTAATGCTTGAATATGTGCATGTGATATTGATTTTTGAATCAACACAATTTTCTGAATTTATATATTTAAGTAAATGTGAGTTTTAGGATAGCATGCTTTGTATATTTAAGTAAAATGCATACATCATACATTAGGTTTGCCGAAAAAAAAAAAAAACATTTGGTTTGGAAATACATTAGGTTAAAAAAGTTTTTAACCTCCAACACTAAGTATTATTAGAGGGTATATAGGTTGAGAAAATATTTCTTAGCCACCATCTTGATCACCAACCAAGTCGCCTACTAGTTGAAGTTTCGAAACAAACTCTGCAGTAATCAAGTTCCTGAGCACCTTCAATTGCTTCTTGAGATTGTCAATATCATTACGAAATTTGTTTCTAGTCTCTTGCCATCACTGATCCAGGTCTTATGAGCACATCTTTTAACTTGGAAATTGTCGTGTTTGAGTCATAAATTTAGACCACACCATTTAAATAATTTCTCTCCACTCATACATCTTCAAATATAAACTTGCGATGCAGAAGCTTCAGAATAATTGGATCATGATATGAAATTGGTTCTATCAAATTTAGCAGGCTAGCATGAGGGAATAAATCGAACCACGAAGTTGAAACTTAGGCTCTATCTAGACTTTCCTCCAAGCTTGATAACTCACGAGAAATATTAATAAAATTACATTCAAACATGTCTCTATCCAAAGTTTATTGAATTTGGGCCGAACTCTTTATGAGATTAAGGTAATTGATCTTCGGCTTTTACTTCCTTCACCCTCACAATTTCTTCGTCCTCCTCAAGTTTTCAAAATGTTCATTTTATCTTCCATACAAACGACTTTTGGATATATTTCAAAAATTTCCTGGAACAAGCGCTCTAGAACGTCATTTCCATAATAAAATTTTCAAAATCAAGTTTCTAAAATGAGATTTCCGGAAGAGAATTTTCAGAATGAATGAAATATATTTCGGAATAAAATTTTTGTAATGGGATTTGCAGAACAAATTAATTTTCTGAAATGCATATAATGTCTTTTAGAATGAGTATTTCAGAACATCCAAACATGAAGTATGTTTTAAAAAGAGTTTTTTGAAATACTTTTTGGATTGAGATTTTTTATGCATTGCAGCGTTTTTTCTCTTCTCTTGTATCTCTGCAACATTTTTTCTGTCTTCTTCTTTCTCTATAGCAGCGATGCGACTGTTGTCAGAATGTTTGGGTTTTTCCCTATAGTATTGTGAAGGTGTAATTAGTAATTGTGGGGAGTGCAGGAAGCAATAGCTTTGACCTTTTTGTGTGTAAAATTAATGAGAAGTGAATACAATACTAAATAAAGATCTATTTACAAACGGTGGTTTTACATTCAAGTCATTGAGTGAAAAAAATGATGAGCTAAAATGAATATTAAGATTTTATATTTTAATTAACGATATAATCATATGAAATTGTAAAGTAGAGATATAACAAAGAGATGGTTGTGTTAAATATTATCTCTGTATAGATAATTATTAATTCGATTTATTATCCTATATAGATAAAAGCCTACATCTATGAAGTCAAGAGGATGATCTACTATGCACCAAGGTAAATTGTCATCCAAAGATAAAATGTCATTAACATTACCTATTATGCACCAAGGTAAATTAAACATTCAATAATGTTGTCTCAACAAGTTCAACCAGTCCGTCTTCAACTCCTTCAGGAAAATAGAGAATCTCAATTAATTCTTTATCATCCCCTCCTTGTATCATGAACCTCCACGTCAATAGAATTCCTCGAAAAAGAAGTAATTTGACAATTAAACCCCTCTTCCACCGTCCTATAAACAGAAAACGAATGATAAAAATGAGTACTCCTAACAACCCTCAGCATATCAGCCAAAATTGTCCAATTTGTGTGTCCAAAATTTTCATTTCTCGTTGACAATCACAAACGAAGAGTTTGGTCTCCCAAAGCCCCCATTTTCTCTAGAAACAGTAGTGTGGGTTTAGAGAGGAAGAAAGACTTGGTTTGGTTACTCATCATGTACTTACTGCAATCCTAAAAATCATTCCCACAGAGGTTAATTGGAGTTTTGACACCATTTCCCGAATCCTTACCTATGCTAACTTACTAACCAAAAACTCTTGACTTATGAAGGTATTTCCTTTTCTTTCATGTACTCTAAGATATTGGCAGTATAAGGTATAACGTAGTTGTAATGCTAGCGTGTTTAGATTTTTGAGACACTTTCTGGGAGAGTTGGAAGCCTATATGTTTGATAACTTTTGGAAGTTTATATCATTGTTATGCTGTAAATATTTTCTCATATCTTATGACAACTTGCCATTTCAAGATGTGAATATAATATTTATTTGTGTAGTAGTAATGTTTATGATGAAATAAATATATTTGCATGATTTAAATCCATGATGGTGTGTTCTTAGACTTTGTTTAGAATGTTGGGTGCCTTCTGCATGTACATTTAATCTATTAGTTAAAAAAAGAAAAAAAATTAAATGTAGCAAGAAATGTTAGAAACCCTGCACTGTTTAGAATTAGATGTACTAGATGTACTAAATTGCGTCTAATTAACTGTGAGATAATGTATAATGAATTATGAAATTAATATCGGTATAATTATTTTAATTCCTTCCAAATGTTTGATGGAATAAGTGATGATAATGTCATATTAATTTGTGAGTAGGGATTATGTAATTTCATACATTAAATTATAATTGTGTCTTTATTATTCTCAATATTAAATTAAAATTGAACATAATGCCAAAACATATAGATTATACATTTATAAATAGAAAAATAAAAAGAGATGAAACCAATCCCATTACATGTAATAAACAATTATTAAACCATATAATATTGGATAAGAAGAACTAAATTATATTAACATAAGTTTTTCCAAATTATTCTTAATAACTTTATATAAAAGGTTAATTTTGTCAATTTAAGTATTAATTATAATTTTATGTAATCATATCATATTCATTTTAAATTTTATTAAATTTTATTAATTCTTAAATAGTTCATATTTTAATATATTTTAAAAAGTATATACTGTGTGGATTCTGTTTTATGGGAGTGACATACAAAATAATTTTAGGTTAATATAACATTTTGTATATATAATCAATGTGAATGAAATTTTAAATGTACTAATATCTTCTAGAAAAATGACACAATCCATGTTTATAAATTAACTTTCTACTTGGTAAAAATTATAAAGATATAATTTGATTAATATATATAATATAATATGATGAAATTTTTGTTTATTTATATGTTCTATTTTAAGGCTTTACAAATGAGTTACAATATACTGATTGTCCAAAGAAAAAGAAATAAGAGGTTTTAATAAAACAAAAGATTCGATACTGAAAAGAAATATATATTTTTTACAAATTTTTCTTCATAATATTTATTATATATGGTAAATTTATAATCATAATAATAATGTATATCACTTTTTTAAAATGTATATAACTTTTATAAATATTTTATTTAATGCATAAGATTTTTATCTGTATAATAAAATTATCTTAAAAAGTTATACTATTTGTCTTTTCATAAACTTAAAATATTGGATGCCGTCAAGGAATCTCTTACACTTTGTTTTTTTTTATGCTCCTGTTTTAGTTAATTATATTAAAGTTAATATACTTTACTTACACAATAAACTATTCCTTTATTGTGTTGTGTAAATAATTAATAAATATTTTTTTAATACATAATATTTTTTCTTGTATGATAAAATTATTTTAAAAAGTTTAAATATTGGATGCGGTTAAGGAATCTCTTGCACTTTATTTTATTTATGTTCATTATATCAAAGTAAATATATTTTACTTACACAATAAACTACTTTTTTAATTATATTGTGTAAATAATTAATTTTACATAAATAGATAATTTAATCTTTTCATAAACTTTAAATATTGGATGCGGTCAAGGAATCTCTTGTATTTTATTTTATGAGTTAAATATGATTTTGGTCCTTTAATTTTCAGTGAATTTTGGAATTAGTCCCTTTCGAAATTGTAAACCAATTTAGTCTTCCATCTTTTGAAATACGTGGATTTAATCCTTTTAATCAAATTTTGTTAAGTTTATTTGACATTTCACGCACGTTTCATACTATTATTTGACTTAACATTAAAGCAAAAATATGTCAAAAGTATAAACAACTCAAACACAATCCTCAAATGCGTACGCAACATCAAATACATCTAACAAAATTCAATTTGATTAAAAGAACTAAATTCACATATTTCGACAATGAAAGACTAAATTGATTCAAAGTTTGGAAATGAACTAGTTCCAAAATTCACTGTAAATTAAGGAACAAAAAACATATTTAACCCTTACTTTATTTATGTTCATTATATCAAAGTAAATATATTTTACTTACACAATAAACTAATTTTTTAATCATATTCCTTTATTATCTTGTGTAAATAATTAATTTTATATAAATAGATAATTTAATTTTTTGTTTGTAAAAATTAATTATTTAATTTAATTTTTTATTGCAAATAAAAATAACTGTCAGCAATAATTTATAATATATAATATATTTACTACAAATAAAACAAATCATTTGTAAGTTGTATATGATTGAATAATATTTGTTTTACATTCGATCCATCCTATGAATCAAACCTTCGTCCCATATCCCTAATTTTGGTTTCATAGATTAAGTCGAAAGAATTGTCTCTAGTACAATGAGTGATGATGAGTTCTCTTTTGATAGAAGATTGAAAATGGAATTTTTCACCTAAACTATTTATTCACATGGTGCATCCTTGTATTTGTCCCAAAATAAATACACAATTATAAATTGGAGAAAACTTATGAAGATAATGTTTTAAAAAAATACTAAATGTGTAAAACATGATAAGATGCAAAATTATAAAAAAATTTTCTAAAAGTAAAAATTTAATAAGAGAATGGGTTACTGTAACACTGAAGTGATTATAAAAAATGGATGAATGTAAAAGAAAAAACTGCCAAAATTTAATAGCATCCATAACAGTAATTAATTGATAATAATTGAAAACAAAATGAAAACGTACCCAAATCATAAAAGGACAAAAATCCTGAGAAAAAAAGGCATAAATTATTGAACATAACACCCTCTCTGTTTATTTAGGATTGAACACTTTTAAGGTATCATTTTAATTATTTATTTTGATTTTTTAATTTTTATAATAATATATTAAACATTCGTTTAAGTTTTCGTCTCATCTAAATTCATATTTAAAAATAATTTAATGATTTACTTTAAGAAAAAATCACGTGAGAGCATTTGTCTTTATATTATGTTATTATGTTACAATAAAATGAAATCTTGAATATGTTTTTGGTCCCTTAACTTTCAGCGAATGTTGGAATAAGTTCATTTTGAAATCTTGAATCAATTTAGTCTTTCATATTTCAAAATACGTGAATTTAGTCATTTTAATCAAATTTTTGTTAAGTTTATTTAATATTTTAAGTGCATTTCATAATAATATTTGACTTAACATTAAAGTAAAAATGTGTCAAACAATATAAACAACTCAAATACAATCCTGATGTGTGTACGAAACATTGAATAAACCTAACAAAATTTGATTAAAAGGACTAAATTCATGTATTTTGAAAGATGAAAGACTAAATTGGTTCAAAATTTCGAAATAGACTAATTACAAAATTTACTGAAAATTAAGAGACCAAAAACATATTTAACCCTAAAATAAAATAACAAGTTCCTCCTCTTATAACATATTTCTTATATCCATCATATATCTTATATCTTTCATATTTTCACAAATTCTAAAACTTCTAAACACTTATAATATTTCATAATGCAAGTATATGACTTATAATATCCTACGTCATAATATGACTCTTAAAATTTCATAAGTCTGCATCAAACTTTCAAGATCAAAATACATACTTAAACAAATGTTCACTGTATAATATAATAATATAAAATAATGAAAATAATATTAAAAGTAAATAAAAATATTCAGAATATTATTACTCATTTATTAGTAATCAAAACATTTCAATTATTTGTACCTTAATCCTTTCATTCACCTACCTCACTACACTCATTCCAACAACCGCAAATGGATCCTTTGAAAGGATCCGAATCCGAAAACCCTATGGCCACATGCCTTTCCTTGCTCTCCCTCCGCCGTTTTTCCGCCTGCTGCGACTTCGCTCGCAGCCTTCCTCCCACCGACACCGTAGCACGAGTCCTTGCTATCGCCAACATCCTCTCTGCCGCTGACTTCTACTCCGTTCTCCAGCTCGACCCATCCGACTGTGCCAACCGCGACCTCGCACGGCGGCAGTATGCAAAGCTAGCGCTTCTCCTGGACCCGACGAGCCCTGACAAGTTTCCCTTCTCCGACGAGGCGCTCGCACGTGTGCAGGAGGCCTGGCACGTGCTGTCCCGTCCTGAACGCCGAGCGCTCTACGACCGGGAGCACCCATTCTCTGCAGCTGTGACGTTTTGGAGTGTGTGCCCCTACTGCTGGAACCTCTTTGAGTACGAGAAGAAGTATGAGGATTGCGCGCTGTGGTGTCAGGTTTGCGGAAAGGCGTTCCAGGGCGTGGCGGTGATACCGCCGTCGATGGTGGGCGAAGCAGTGGTGGAGGGAGAGGAGCTTCGGCAGTACTACTCGTGCGAAGCGAGTGTGCCTTTGAGGTATTACGAGGTCAAGGAGGAGATTAAGGGTAGTAACACATTTGGTGAGCAGAATGCTGCATTCAGTGAGCAAAGTGCTCCATCGTTTGTGTACATTTCTGATGATGATAATGAAGGGTTTGTCCCTGGAAATGAAGGGTTGCAGGGGAATGGTGAGAAGCGGCGAATGAGTGTCAAAACTGTGGCCAAGAAGGGTAGTGGGAACAGGAGGAGGAGACCTCTTGCTAGTGACTCGGATTTGGATTTTGATTTGGACGAGGAAGACGATGAATTGGAGTTCACTGAAGGAGATGATGATGTTTTTGTTGGTGTGCGATTTCGAAAGTGATGCATGGAGTAATGGTGATAAATTTTGTCTGCTTTCTTTCCTAATTTTTGGAGCATGGTATAGGCTGGTGGTGATTGGAGAGAGTAGTGCTGGTAGGTATAGCATTTTGCATAGATTTACTTGTAAACAAACTGAAAATGGAAAATTGGAGAATAGTTTTGATTTGGAGTTTCCCATTTTGTTGAAGAGGGCATTGCCAAGTTCATATTTTGCCATTTATGTATTGTCCTTGACCTTCTGAAGTTTAAAAGAAAACATTTCATGCCTTTCTGGATTGTGTGCTGCTGGTTGATCTACATTTATGATCTCAGAATGAATTGTTTTTTCTTTTACCCATTTTGTTAGAGTTTCTTTTTGGAGGAAGACTAACTGAGTTTCTGTTTTAGGCTTGTTAATGAGGTGTATGAGCTTCTTCATATTGAGTGTGCTACTCTGGTTTTTTTTGGGAGCATTGTTTATCACGTCTTGCTAAATTGTTACTGATGTGAACTACTCCACCATCTTGAAGTCATCAAGAAGTGATGGATTTATAGTTTTATTTCCAGAGACGTGAATTAAATTTTTTAAGCAGAAACTGTTTTGGATTGATTTGGTTTAACTGCTTACTAAGAAGTCCCCTCATCAAGAAGCACCACCAAAACAAAGTAGGAATAGTTTTTCTATTTCACTATCTTTTAAAATTTTGTACAGCATTTGACACTCTTATCTTGCCCTTTCATACCCTCTCTTCAAGCCATTGCAAATGCAACCTCTACATTGTCTTTTTCCAATAAAGATAATGTTTTCAAATACAGAACTAATCATATGGACAATAACATAAATATGAAAATGAAAGTCTTTTGGGTTTAACCTCTTGTCTTGGCAGGTACTGTTTCACAGCAACTAGATGAAGAAGTGAGATGGATATGCTGTATGCCCGCCAACTTTGCATTTGGTTTTGTCCAGTTAAGTGGAAGAACCTCCACTCCTTCACGCATATCACGTTTTACCCTTTTAAAGTATATTTTAAATTAACTAAAAGTGTAAAAAACAAGAAAGACAACACTTTTTTAATTTTAGTAGAACAGATGAGATTTTTTATTTTACGTTGTTTACTTATGTAATAAAACATTAAATATAAAGTATTACAAATTAGGTTAAGAATATAAGTAAAATTGATAGAGAACAATTAATATTATCTCAAATTTTGATACGCATTTATAAATAAAAATCTAAAAAAAAATTGACTAGTAAAGAAAGGAATATAAGATAGACTGAAACATGCTAAAAACTAAGAATTTTATTTAACAAAATTAGATGATAAACTAAGTAGCAGTGCATAAGCTTTCAGTTTATAAATTCTGAACAAAATAAGGCAGTTTATTGGATTAAAAATATTTATTAAATGTAATATAGCATAAAAGAATATAACTAAATAGATTTTATTATATAAACGAAAGTTATATTTGTTTAGACAAAAGCTAGTGTCAACCCACAAGTTTGTGAGTTTGTGTCTGTGTGTGTTTTTAGTAAAATCAACTTGAAAAATGAATTATATGTTTAAAAACACAATATTTTTATAAATATAGAAAGAATAAAATATGTGCAAAAATAGAGTTAACTTTCTAAAAGTATAAACGATGTGTAGAAATATGTAAAATAAACTCACTAAAAATACATATTAATGTATAAAAAGATTGGTGTAATATATATTGTTAAACTCGTCTAATCAATGCATTGACAAACTCATCTATTATGTGTGGTTAAACTTATCTAATCATTATATGAATACACTCGTTTAATGTGTATTGCTAGACACCTCTAATTAATATATGGATAAACTTGTTTAATGTATATTACAAGACTTGTCTAATAAAAGATGGATAGAATCGTTTAATGTGTATTAATATACTAGTCTAATATCTGTATGAACTGATTCATCTAATGTATAATGCTAGACTCATATAATCAATGTATGGATAAACTCATCTAATGTGTTGCAAGACTCGTCTAATTAGTGTATGAACATACTCGTCTAATGTGTATTCTTACACTCATTTAATTAATGCATGAAATGACTTGTCAATGTTTTTTGCTATACTTATCTAATAAGTATATGAATAAACTTGTCTGATGTGTATTGCTAGACTCGTCTAATGTTTTTCACCATACTCATCTAATCAATGTATGAACATATTTGTTTAATGTGTAGTGCAAGATTCATCTAATTAGTGATGAACAAACTTGTTTAATGTGTATTAATATACTCGTCTAATTTATGTGTGAAAAGACTTGTCTAATGTATATTGAGTCATTTAATCAATATATGAATGACTCATCTAATGTGTATTGTTAGACTCGTCAATGCATCGACAAACTCGTTTAATATTTGTTATTTTACTTGTCTAATCAATGTACTCCTAGACTAGTGTAATAATTTTTGTTATACCCGTCTAATCAAAGTATGAAATGACCTGTCTAATATTTTTCTATATGGAAAATCTCGTCTAATGTGTATTGTTTTGCTATATTCTTTTAACCAGTGTATAAAAAGACTCATCTGATGTGTATTACTTTGTTATATTCATCTAATCTTTGCGCCATCACCTATCTAACATTCTTTAGCAAAGTGACCGAATTTCTGACAATTGTAACAAGGAGTGTGAGGGTGGTTGTGCAGATGAGGTTAAGGTGGATTTTGAGGCTAATATTATTGATGAGGATAATAGGGTTGGTGATCCTGAAATGCTGGACGAGGATGACTGTCATGGTAATGATGGGGTGGTGAAGGCCGAGGTTGAGGCTAAGGGTGAAGGTGGGGGTGAGGCTGAGGTGGTGGTGGGGAGTGAGGGTGAGGGTAAGGGTGAGTTTGAGGTTGAAAGTTGTGTTGAATATGAGGGAGATGGTGTGAGTGTGTCGAATGAAGGTGTCCACAATCTTGAAGGATTAGTTGATGTGAGTGTTGATTGTGATTTAGATTATGTAGTTAACCATAATTTATGGGAGGGAAGTGTGGAGGTCCACATTGATGAAGATGTTAGTGAACCTTCTGGGAATTACTCCCAAAAGAGAAAAAAAAAAGGTATATGGAGGGATGATGATGATGCATGATTGTTTAATGAAGATGTCAAACTAAACATACACGAAAGAGGATTGTCTGATTGTAAGTGAGAATTAGAAGAGTTGGATAGCGATGAAGAGAGTGATACAATGGTGGATGATTGACGAAGTTATGGGTAACTTGGAACATTTTTTATGCCTAAAAACATGGTTGAATACAAATGAGATGTCGGAACTTATTTTGCAGATAAGGCAAAATTTATAGACGTCATTAGAACATATGGAGTGCATTGTGGACAAAGATTGAAATTATAGAATAATGATGAAGAAATAGAGGGTCATATGCTTAGGTGCAAATGGAAAGTGTGTGTGATTTGTTTATTGTGTGTATGTGGCTCCACTACACACATGATAATTAACGAAAATTGATGATACAATACATGTAGTAGATTATTCAATGTTGGTTTAATAATTGCCAAGTGGTTAAGCAATAAGCTAGAGAACACAATAATAGAAAATCCAAATATGAAGGTAGTGGACATTTGTAACAAAGTTGTTAGGAAGTGGAATGTTTGTGTGTCTAGGTCAATGGAATTTAGGGCAAAAACATTAGCCTCATACCATATTGATGGTTCATTTAAAGAATAATTTAAAAGAACGTACAACTATGCATATGAGATTGGTAGACCTAATCTTGGTTATACTACAAAGGTTAAAGTTGAAGAAAATGATGGGACACCCGTACTCATGAGATTTTATACATGTTTGAAGGCATGCAAAGACAATTTCCTCTCATGTCACCATATAATTGGTTTAGATCGATGTTTTTTGAAAGGGGAGTATGGAAGGGATGGTAATGACCAAATGTTGTCAATAACATAGGTTATTGTTGAAGTAGAAAACAAATATGCATGGACTTGGTTCTTGGAGTTGTTGATGGAGGATCTTGAAGGTTCCGAAGTTTATGCCTCTTGAACTTTTATCTCAGACTAGCATGAGGTATTTAATATAATTCATATTTTATGTTAAACTTTGGTAGACATGCACTGGTATGAAATTTCTTCCACAAAGTATGATGCGTGCTATGCAATCATTAAATATATTATGTCTTCACCATATGTATGCAAACTTTAGGAAGAGATTTCCAAGCAAGAATCTAAATCGTTTGATGTGGAAGGCAACTTCAAGCACTTATACACAAGCATGTGAGAGAAAGATGAGGAACATTAAAAATGTTAATGAATAGGCATTCAAACACCTTCTAGCAATCCCTCCAAGGCAAATACCTTTAGCTGTAATGAAGGTCCTTTAGCTTTGTCTATCTTTATGTTTGATGCTATCATAATGTTTGATACATGTAGGGAATATATGATGCACCTTTCAATTTGTTTTTTAATTTGATTATTCAGTAAAAGATCATATATGTTGCACCTTTCTCTGCATCTTTACCCTGTTATACTGTTCTGGTGTTATCTAGAGAGTAGAAAATAACAATAACAAATATAATTGACTTTATGTAACAATAACAATATCTTTGAGGTCAGGCACACCTCAACTACTACGGACAAGTTTGTTGTCAACATAAACAATCGAGAATACAGTTGCAGGAAATGGACTATCACTAGGATACCTTGTTGTCACTCATTAACTGTTATGAAATTTCTCAATTTGAATGGAGAAGATTCCATCCCTCATTAGTTTAGAAGATCAACATATGAAGAGACATACATGTTAATCATCTACATTGTCAATGATCAACAAGTGTGGGTTGTCACCGAATTTCCTTATGTATTGCCTCTATGTGAAAGGATTTTGCCTGGAAGATAAAAAAATAATAAAGACTTGAACCTTAGGAGATCAAGAAGAACGAAAAGGAGTTTAGAAAATTGGGCTCCGTAAAAGATGTGGCACCTGTAAAGATCTTTGATAAAACATAAAAAGTTACCCCCTAACTATCTCAGTTAGACCATCCTTCTCATGCAACTGAAGCAACAACTTTAACTACACCAACTCCAACACCTAAAGAAGTTGACTTCTTCAAATCATCCCATGCACCAACACAAAGTACATAGTCTTCACAAGTACAGTTCCCACCACAAACTACTTAGTCTTTTCATGCATCCCAACCACCACAAGCAATTCCAATTTGTCCTCCACCTCACCCATCACGAGTTAAACCCTCCATAAGGCATAAGTTGCAAATAGGAGAGGACGAGTGTGGAATCCATGACATTTTAATATGTATGTTTTTGAAGCTGCACCTTTTCTTTTGGGTCTTTATTACGAGACATTTGTTAAAGACATATTTCTTTTTGCAGTTTTAAACATCCAAGTGGAATGTCGACTTTAAATGAATGTGTTTTGTAATGTAATTATAAACAACAATCTTGTCTTTATGAATAAATGTTGTCTTTATGAATGAATTTGCAAAATATTACATATGCTATATTTCTATACCCAATTGCACAAAGTTGTAGACTATATGTAGAATATATAAATGAATCTTGATATAACTAGGTGGAACTTTTGATTGATTTAAAAACATTTCATAACATTACCATCATAATACAAAATAACACCCTTCAACACCTAATCTACATACCATCTCACTTACAACCTATTAATTGTTTTATATCAAATCATGAGATTTTCATCAACAAATATACTAGGACTATGTTAATTACACAAAAAAAAAATATCCCTACTAACACCTTGATCTAGATTATATATCTTTCTCCTTTGTTTCAAAATAGTATAATCCCTTTGATCACCACCATCTTTAGTGCACTATTTGAAATAATGCATCATTTGAAATAATTATCTCTGAACTTTGACGTTAAATTGAAATTGAGTTTTTTACACCGTTTGATATGTTCCTACTTCAATGTTAACTAAAAAACGTGTTTGACACGTCAAAGAATTTAATGCAATTCAATTAAAAGAACTATATCAATTTATTTTGAAAGTTAAGGACCAAAGTGTATCAAAGTTTCATGCAAAGAGAAATTCAAATTTTGCGTCAAAATTTCAAAACTCAAAAAAAAGTTCAACATATACTTTTAAAACAAAGTCAATAACTTAGCAAAAAAAAAATACTTCTATAAATATTATTTTAAGAAACAATTAATTAAGTAATATTTTATATTGTTTTATATGCGGAAAGGGATAAAACAAGTATTTTAAAAACTACTTTCATGCATAGTAAGATATTATTATCTTCCCTGTACTTAACGAACTCCTAGATCCCAAATTTGATCTCAAAAAGCATTTTTATGATTTTTATGACCTTTATTAATAAATTATAATGATAGCTCCTGTGTATTCATATATTTCTATCGTACCATGAATTCAATTGTAACAGACCATTAAAGGACACTTGACATGAATAACTTTCACTAATTAATAAGTTATGTAAACTAAAAAAATGTAATAAGAAAGAACATATCTACAATTGGAGTATTACGAGAGTATTAAATGCTCTTACACAGAAAGTTCAAATGAAAATCAAGTTTTAAACCTTTAATTATCAATCATCAAGTAAAAAATATAAGACTCGTTCTTTGGATTGATTAGTCTTGATAAGCAAAATTGCCGTATAAAAAAAACTGATAGTTACAAGTAAATACAATAACAAGCGTACAAGATCATAGTTGTACATGATGCACACACAATGGTTTCCCAGTACTCAAGAATACCTAAGATCCTCCCATATAGAAGTTCGAAAGAAAATCAAGTCTCAGCTGTCTAAACTTTCTTTAATTATCAATCATCAAGTGAAAAAAATAAGCCTCGTTCTTTGGATTTAATTAGACTTGATAAACAAAATCTGCAGTATAAAAAAACTGTGATAATTACTACTAAATACATTAACAAGCATACAGAATAATAGTTGTACATGATGCACACAATGGTTCCTCAACACTCAATGACCCGTGCCCCCAAACCGATGCCTCACATGCAAGCAACTCGAGGCATACAAAGTAAATTTCATAAACATTTTTCCTCTTAAAATTTCACGTCCTCACATCTTTCAGTGCACCCCCCTTTTCAAGCTCACTTACCAGATCCCTAAGTGATGGAACCTTCATAGCCAAGGTCCTATATAATCTAGAATATCGTGCTCGAGTTCCATCTGCAGTCCTTGCTAGGGCAAGCAATCTTAGAGCCTCGGGTAGTTCAGCAAATACTTGTTTCATTTCCTCCAAGCTCAAATTTTCCAAAATGGACGGCCTTGGGGCAACCCTCACAATCTCACCTCCTTTAGGTTCCTGAACTCTAGCCTCGGCTTTAATGATTAGTTCTGAATTTGAGTTTGCTCCACATTTTATTATAAATGAGGAGGTATTACCCGTATTGAATTGAAGGACGTTCCACTGTGCCACATCAGTTCCAGACCCAGAGCTTGTATCAGTAGATGGTTTACGAGAATGCGATACGTTCTGAATGCGGTCATCTTCTTCAGGAATCGACTGCATCATAAAAGAGGGTTTAGGAACCCAAAACTCAACATAAGTCGGACATAGACCCAATTTTACCAGAAATGCTGAGATAGAAAAGCATTTGAAATTGTTTTCATCCTTTCATTGCTTACTTTTGCTTTTTCTTTTGGGTACAGCATTTCTTAAGTATATAACTGGGTTGATAACACAAATTTAGTTAACAATTTAAAAAATGATAAAATAGACAAATACAGAAAAACCAGATAAATCTTGAGAAACATAAAGAGAGACGCTTTTTAAAAAGTATACGACAGAGTACATAAATGGTAATGTTCAGAAGGCGGTAGCTACTCCCGCCACCCACCCACCCACCCAATGGCATTGTTCCTGTGATTATGACGAGAATATGCTTTTTTCCCAGAGCAAAAGTTGTGAATTTAGTCGAAACTGAGTATGCCAAATTCAGAATGAGTATAATCTGATTCCTTCACAACTCAAAATACAATATAGCCATATGGAGCATCAATTTGCTTACCTCAACCACTCTGCAAGCATCTGCAATGTATCTCTGAGCACATGGATGATCAATTTCAAGAAGCGAAGGCATTTGTTCGGTCAGTTTATCAAGAGAACCAAGCACCGTTCTTTTCTTACTTTTCTCGATGGTGTTCACAGTAGAAAGTTTAGTTATATCCTGTTCAAATTATACCATGAATTATGGAGTATTTCCTAGTAGAACACCAAAGTTTGAAAAGCAGATTTCAATAAAAAAAAGAAAGAAACCTTGACTTGCTTCAATATTCTATCAAGTGAAATAAGAGAGGCTAATCTTGCATCCTCAGCAGCAGTAGAAGGATTTTGAACAGGTGAACCACCATTTTCCAAGGTCAGTAAAGCTACATCACTTCTCATTTGTTGTAAAATCTGAATAATTGCCAGGACATCATAAATAGACATTCATTTAAGAGAATAAGGCATTAACTTCCCTCTTTAATTACCATATAAAACTTAATCTACACTAACATTACAATGGTACAAAGTCTAACAAAATTACCAGAAAAATCATTTAAGACTGAAGACTAATGTTACTGTAATATAATCCCTCCTCTAGTAACCTATTTTGTTTCTCGGCTAGAACTGTAGCAATCAATTTTACCAAATTGAAGCTCAGGACTACGTAAGTGCACTTTAATTCCTTTGAGATAAATAGTCATCACAGGTGTGTTGTCTATATATACCTGAAATGGGAAGGAATAGATGTTTCATTTATATCTTCTTAATTACACAAAGATGACCCTCTAGAAGTGCTGATATAACTTGGACAAACAGAAGTAGAATCAACAAAGTTACCAAAAATAGTTTCAATTTTATGGTAATCTAATGTCCTCTTATCAAAGCAATTTCCAAGTATCGTGTTAAAAGTATTTCAAAAATATATAGCATAACAATAACATGATATAATGTTATTATGTTAAAACTTTTCATGCAATTTTTGTATAATTAACCATGCTGCGGATTAACACGGGCAATTCTAAAATCTTTTGCTCCACCTCAAGTGTGAAACAAAGTACCTTTCTTCTTTTGTGATCAACAGATTCTAGTGCTGAACGCAACTTCGCCGCTTGTGCCGCATCTTCAGCCTCTTCTGTTGCCAAGGTACCAGCAATATCCTGATAAGCCAATGTCAGGAAAACAAGCATCAAAACATAATTTAACATGTATGAGAAAATTAGTCAAACATGAAGTTTCTCTCATTTTTTGGTTCATGATGGGTACAGACCGGTAAAACCCAATCAAGAAAACCACAAAAATATAACTGGCCATAAATGGTAATTGCAAGAGTATAAGATGGATATTCATATGAATGAATGTGTGTGTTTTGAGCACAACAAAGGAACACATTACATATAGACGAGAAGGGCCTACGCCTATATATTGAAAATACATCTAACACTCCTCATGCTAGTGATTGTAAATCATATGCGCCAAACTTGTTCCAAATATAATCAGTTCTAAGACCTTGTAATGATTTGGTGAAGACATCCACAAACTGATAATTGGAGTTAACAAATTTAGTAGTAACGTCTCCCAATAAAATCTTTTCAAAAATAAAATGACAATCTATCTCAATGTTTGGTCCTCTCATAAAATACTGGATTTGAGACAATATGATTGCTTATCACAAATGAGAGACATTTGTGAACCCTCTCAAAATTTTAGTTCTTAAAGTCTTTTGAGCCAAACAAGTTCACAAGTAGCAAAAGTCATAGCTCTATATTCTACTTTTGCATTAGATCTTGTTACCAATATAGATACGATATCCTATAGAGGCTACTACTTTTGCATTAGATCTTGTTACCAATATAGATACAATAACCTATAGAGGATACCCAATCTGCAACTGAGTATCCTCAAGAGTGATTATTGTATTCGTATAACAAACCTTTTTTCCCAAGGCTCCTTTAAAGTACTTTAGAATGAAAAAGACAACATTCCAATATCTCGCACATGAATAATTTAGAAACTGAATTACCACATTGACCGGAAAAGGAATGTCAAGACAAGTTACTTTGGATAGTCTAGATTCCCAACCAATATCCCATACCTCTCAAGATCTGAAAGTGGCTCTATTGACTTGGTAGAAGTTTAACATTGGGATTCATAGTCGTGTCAAGGGGCATGAATTTCATTAGCCCATTTTCTTCTAAAATATCAAAAGCATACTTCCTCTAGGAAATTAAAATTCAATTGTTGAATTGTGCAACTTCAATTCTCGAGTATCTAACTCCAACAAGGTCTTTTGTCCACAAATGATGACAAATGTATTGTTTTAATGTAAAATGTCATGGTAATTGTTACCTGTAAGAACAATATCATCAATATACACTACAAGGTAGAAACACTGCAACTTGATATCATCATCTTCACTCAAATTCATATCAAGTTGTTGGAAAACTCCATTGAATCTACCAAACCATGCCCCGAGAGACGGTTAAGGTGGTATAAGATTTGCAGAGACCAACATACAAAATGGGAAGACTCGCCAAAGCAACAAAACCAAGAGGTTGTTCAATAAATTTTCCTTCAGCAAATCACCATGTAGAAAGACGCTTTTTACATCCCAACTAATGGAAGGACCAACGTTGAAGAGCAACCATGGCTAAGAAGAATTTGAAAGAGGTGATCTTGTTCATCAAAGAAAAGTGTCCCAAAAGTCTAGCCTAAAATTTGAGTATAATCCTTAGCAACTAACGAGTTTTGAGCTGATCAATAGTGCTATTAGAGCCAACTTTGATTGTGAAGATCCATCGACAACCAGATGGGCAGTTGGTCAGATCTAGTATAGATCGTACATGGACGGTAGTTGGAGTCGGTGGATCTCCTAGGGTTTCTTCATTTGGGATCATCCTGGGGAAGAGGATCAGGTTGGCCCTTGCAAACAACTTGATGCACTATCTCCCTTCAACCCTTTGAGCGAAATGTGGCAAAAGGAAAAAGAATCCATGGACCGACCCCATTGTCTACACCATGTAGGAACTACGAGATCACCCCAAGGACGCCTTTGGCATCCAGGGGCGCGGACCGACCATAGAACCCTGTTCAAAAATCGAAACGCATTAGCTATCCACTCTCAAGTTGGACAGTAAGGGTCGGATAAGGGCAATCACTCATTCTTAAAAACCAGTATTCTTAAGAGCAAAGAGTCGGGCGGAAAAAAAGAGGGCGGGGGAAGCTCTCTATTCCCGGTTCTCCTGTAGCTGGATCCTCCGAAACCACAAGAATCCTTAGTTAGAATGGGATTCCAACTCAGCACCTCTCCTAGGAGGTAAAGGAACAAGATTCCAAGTACCAATGTTTTGAAAAGCACACAATTCATCAAACGTGGCTTGTCTCCATCCAAACTTCGCTAAGACATCATACACGAAGCGACATAGAGGAAAACAAAGAGAAATGAGTATAATGAATGGAAACAACTTGTGAACATATGATGGGAAGGATTGTGAGTGGAGAGTGTACCTTTACGAAGTACAATAGGGAGATCAGACACCATAGAAGTTGCATCAAAGTCCAATAAGAAGTTGGCCCACCACTAGTAACGATAAACCAAGAAAGGAGGCAAAGATGGAGTCGAGGGTCACCGAACATGTTCATGGTATAAAAGATGAGAGGGTTAGCAATGAGTCACACAAGGTAAAGAGAAGACTCAAAGGTGACAACAACGAATATTAAATAGTGAAGGGACTGTGAGAAACAGATATACCCTTTTTGAAACCAATGTAGTCTACAAAGACACACTTGTGAAACCAAAGACATAGTTTATTAAGGTCAAGATTAAGATTGTAAACAAAACAGGTAGATCAAAAGTGTCAGGAGCTAAAAGGTGGAGAGGTTCATAGGGGAACAAAACAGAGTGAGGTACTTGGTTGTTAAGGACAAAACAAGGCATTGGATTCATGGGATAGCATGGTAAGACAAAAACATTATCCTAAAATTGTTGAGGAACACGATCATAAAGTAAAGAATACAATTTGTTGCAATAAGATACCTGTTCTTACACTCAACCACCTTTATTTTGTTGAGGGGTACATGCACAATATATCTGATGAAGAATACCATAGGAGGACATGAAAGTCTGAAATGAATGGGAAAGGTATTCACAGGCATTATAACTAAAGATGGTAAAAAAAAACACCAAATTGATTTTTAATATGGAAAACAACTCAACAATTTTTCATTAAAAACCACCAAGTATATTGAGAATAACCATCAAAGAGTCGCAAAATACCAAAATCCTAAAGTAGACCTAACACCCCTTGGCCTCTAAGTATCTGCGTGATCAAAAGCAAAAGGAAACAATGTTCATTTGGGGATACTTCCATAAAATGAATTACGACTATGTTTTCCTAATTCACACGACTTACAACAAGTAGACAACTTAAATAGATGGGGTAAAAGGTGCTAAAGCTTGATAAGGTTAAGATGATCCAATTGAGCATGGATGAGAGAAGGGGAATCCATTGCTCAACTAATATGCGAAGTTCATAGAAAGCCATGAGACTCACATTTGGTGTCAATCATCCATCCCATAATAATAGATGACAAAAGACCAAACGTGGAAAAAGATGAGAAAAGAGACTTATTAAGAGATATACAATAGGAGCCACTAGAGTCAAGGACCTACCTATGGGCCAATAGAGGCGGAACAAGTGAGACTAACATATGAGGTGTGTGTGTGTGTGTGCATAACAAAAGTAATGGAGCCGTAAACCTAACATTCCTCACAACATTTGAGGAAGTCATGGAAGAGAGCCAAAGGTCCAAAACTATCAAATGGAGGTGCACCAAAATCAAGTGGAACATGGGAGCAACCTAAGCACTAGCAGCTGTCGACTAAGGAGGGTGACCATGTAAGACATAAAATCGATCAATGGTGTGACCAAGTTTGTGGCGATGATAATGCCTGGGACGACCTCTATAGAGTTTGTGAGGGCAATTGCAATCATCACATTACGATACCAACGCAGATGAATCACCAATGGCAGTTGGGGTAGAAGTAGGTATGTCCAATGATAACTAGCACGACACATACAACAATGTGAAACCAAGAAAAGTTAGTGCAGGCACAAAGACCTCACAACATGTAAATCACGAACTAGGGATATTGTGCATACATTTTCATCAACATAAAGAAGGTTGGGCGTTGCTCTAGTTTCTAAGCAAAAGTGGTAGCAAGAGGCAATAGTTCATTAAAGTAAGACCACGCACTTAACCCATGTATTCAGCCATGGGACTAACCAGGCTTCGAGGGATGATGATACTCAAGATTTTGGCAAACACCATAAAGGCCTTAAGTATTATTGGTGCACAAAAATCAGGCCTATTCACAAACCCCAACATGTGTTGTGAGCTCAAAAGATCTGCTTTAAGGAAGGATGGATAGTCAACATTGAGAATGATCTTTTTCACCTATGGATGCCCTTGTCAATAATATGGAACAATTTGTAATCCAGAAATATAAATGATGGCAAATTTTAGAATTGTGTTTGAACACAACCTCCTATTACAAAGGTCTATTCTAGGTAAAAGGAAAATAGAGCTGTTCGTTTTAATTAAAACAACAACCATAAATGTTGTTGGGGAGCTTGTATATAAAGGTGTGTTTTGGAGTTTGGGGAAGGGGAAATAAGTGAACAGTGGGAGGTTTCTGGACCCTCCAAGTGACGGAGATGTTTCTGTAATAATTCTGAAATTTCTATACCAAATTCTCAGTTTTCTCTGTTTGAGTTTTCTTTCTTGTTTCTGAGTTTTTGATCCAATTTCTATAATTTTTAATTTAGCATAACTCAACCCCACAAAACTAGTTTATGAGGCTGTCTCATTTATACATTACTTTGGTCAAAACAATACACAATGTAATATCTTGAACACACACCATCTGTGTAAACTGGACAAGCCAGAAAATTTTGGTTTAGCCAGTAGCTAACAGCCTTTACTCAGTCTGGCTTTCCTAGTCTTGGACTAGAATATTTTTGTCGGATAATTTTTTTAATTAACAGATAAAAGAATACAAAAACGAAGTGATATAGGATTTCGTTGGATGAGCAATGTTGAGAATAAAGAAAATAGGGATTGAGATTAATCTCCCTTGTGTATAAACCACACATAGGGTAATCTATTTATAATAGAGAGAGGTACAAGTAAAAAGAGTAACCGAAAATAAAAAGATTAAATAGAAGATATTGTGGTTATCAATATCTAACAATATCTTAATAATATCAAACAATATCTAACACTCCCCCTCAAGCTGGAGCATACAAATCGTATGTGCCAAGCTTGTTACAAATATAATCAATTCTAGACCCCCGTAAAGAATTAGTAAAAATATCTGCTAACTGATCACTTGAGTTAACAAACTCAGTTTTGATGTCTCCAGACATAACCTTTTCCCGAACGAAATGACAATCAATCTCAATGTGTTTGGTCCTCTCATGAAAGACAGGATTAGAGCTAATATGAAGAGCAGCCTGATTGTCACACACAAGTGTCATTTGAGTAACATCTCCAAATTGTAACTCTTGAAGCAATTGCTTGAGCCAAACAAGTTCATAGGCAGCTTAGGCCATAGCTCTATATTCTGCTTCTACACTGGATCTTGCTACAACACTCTATTTCTTACTTTTCCACGAGATCAAGTTACCACCAATGGAGACACAATACCCAGATGTAGATCTTCTATCAGAAGGAGATCCTGCCCAATCAGCATCTGAATAGCAAACAACTCTTGTATGATTATTA
>Ga0214545_1000295_pt1 | contig 72624 bp, 31 predicted proteins | sample CNSS4metaG_FD_160064 | JGI IMG/M metagenome (GOLD analysis project Ga0214545, IMG submission 160064) | Root nodule microbial communities from cowpea collected in UCLA plant growth center, Los Angeles, California, USA - CNSS4 | ecosystem: Host-associated > Plants > Roots > Nodule | place: USA...
TTGAATTTGAATTTGAATTCGTATATTTGTTGTACTTTGATATACATTTAGTCATCTATAAATAATTTGTCAATTTGATGAGTTTATATCTATTTAGGTATAATTTCATTAAATATAGATTAAAAAATAGAATAAATGTAAATAATTATGATTGAAAAAATATATATGAATACATAAATGATAAATGAGTAAAAAAATATAATAATAATAATTTAAAAATTTATGGTACTTTACGGAGGTTTTGAAACCTATAGTATTTTACGGAGGTTTTGAAGCCCAGGGTATTTTAGGGGGTTTTGAAACCCATGGTATTTTATGGGGGTTCTGAAACCTATGTTATTTTATGGAGGTTCTAAAACCCATAATATTTTATGGAGGTTTCAAAATCTATGATATTTTACGAAAGTTTCAAAATTCATGGTAATTAACCGGGGGTTTTAAACCCACAAAACTTAACTGAGATTTTAAAATCTATGTTAAATACAAAAGGATAAAAAACCTCCGTTATTGATTGGTGATTCCTGGGGTTCGTAAAAACCTCGACTAACACATTCTCCAGGGATGGTTTAGCGGGAGAAATCGAAACTCCGGGTAAAGAACTTACTAGAAGTTTTAACCCTGGGTAATGTAAAAATAAACCTCCGTTAAAAATATTTTTTCTTGTAGTGCACCAAGCATAACAATTAAATAGATATCTAAAATAATAAAGGATTCATAGTCTTAGTATAAAATATGGAGGTGAATATATAATTATAATAAATGTTTAGTCCTCATGCATGATCAATGACATAAAGAAGTTAAGGGAAGATTTAATTATTATTATGAAGTCATAAGGAAATATCATAGTGTATGTTAGATAATTTTAAGGCAATAAGAGATCCTGAGGAAAGAAATTGATTGGACAATGATAGTAAAACTAGATAGAAAATAAAAGGGTTTAACAAGTTTTCACATAATGTAAAAATATACACACACCACTAATAGAGGAAAAAATACACTTAATATAATGGTACAACAAAATACAGGTTCAAGTAATGATATTACAAGAGTAATTGCACATATGGTCAATTTGTAAATAGTATACATTATATGGCACAACATTGGATTATTGTGTCTTAGTACTCAATAGCATGGATTAACCTTAGTACTCAATATTGGATTTGTTGTGTTGATACGTCATAACATTGTTGTTATCTTGGTTGTTGGTTTATGTTAGAGCGGTTGTTCATGGTCTCTCTCGTCCATGCTCTCGCTCTTGTTCTTACTTGCGTTTGACCAAAACCTATTGCTTTTATTTTATTTTTTATTTTTAATCGCTCTTTGCTTCATTGTCTCACCAACCGAAGTGTATTCTTGATGTGTAGGCTTCAGTTAGGAATCAAAACCTAAACTCCCGTTTTTTATCTTACCTAGATATGTTTCAGTTGTATTGTTGAAGTATAATAGAAAAAAAGTCTTCGGTGCCAAAACCCTTCACTATACTACACTAGGAAAATTTTATATACTAAACTCTCTAATTAGACTCTTCTAACTAGAGTGTCTAGTACATATTGTTTGCCTGGAAGACCTATCTTCTAACATGGTTTAGAAAGTTGATTTTAGTACATAAATTCATTTAAAACTCATTTTATCCCAATTAAAAAAAATACCAACTAAAATATGGATTTAAAATCAATTATACTTCAAGATAGCTTAAATTAAATATAAATAAAAGTGTATAAAAGTACATTTTCAATATATTTCTACATCATACAAAAACTCGTTAAACTCTCTATTTCTCTTCTCATTATACTTTCGTTGTCCAATCTCATCCCACCTGGACTCTTGAGTACCAAGGCACAATAATCCAATAGTATAATATATTATTTACAACTTGACCATATGTACAATTATTCTTGTACTATTAATGTCCTACTGAACCTATTTTTTGTTGTACCATTATATTTATATTAAGTGTATTTTTTCTTTACTATTGGTATGTATGTATATTTCTATATTATCTTAAAACTTGTTAAACCTTTTATTTCCCATCTAGTTCTACGGTCATTCTCTAACCCCTTTCTTTCTTCCTAATCTCTTATTGCCTTAAAATCCTCTATCATGCACTATATATTACCTCATTACTTCCTAATATTAGTTAAATCTTCCCCCTAACTTCTTTTTGTCATTGATCACGCAAGAGAACTATATGAACCCTCCATGTTTTCTACCTAAGACTATTATTTTATACATCCTTACATTTGAACCTATCTCTTTTCAAAATGCTTCATATATTCTTCTGCACTGTTTATTATCAATTATTTTCCTCTTTGTTTATTAAATGCATGCCACCTCTACTATCCCAAGGACTAAAACTATGGCTTTGACTAACAATCACTTAGGAATTCCTTCCCAAACAGTAATTCAATAAATGTGTAAGCAATTGTTTCTGACATGCTCGTCTTGCAATGTTTTTCCTTTTTGCCTTTTCATAAGGTAACTTTCATTCATTAATGGAAGATATTGATTCCTTTTACAATTATTCAACTATGGGAATCAATTAACTACATTTAGATAAGAACGAAAATGAGTCAAGTGCCATTTATTGTTCAACACGCTTAATTTATTTCTTCCATGTCAGATTTGATCTGACATTTTACTGAATACTTTTAAAAAGTCTTGTTGATTTGAATGGTGAGTCATTTTAATTTAAAAATATATATAAATTTGTCTTTTTTATTTAAAGAAGACATGAAAGGAAAGATTTTAATAGGTTGAAAGGAGTTGTTCATTTGACTTAGTTAAAAAGGGAAAAAATATTAATAACTAACATGGTTTTATAATTTTATGGGTAGTAGATGGAATAAAGAAAAAAAATGTCGAAATATTGAAAAATCATCTCTAAATTGGACAAAAGACTCCAGATAAAAATGGAGTAGTTCTCATTATAACTCTACATTCCCTTCTTATTCACATTTTCGAACCAAATGGCATATTTAAAAAATAAAAGATCATTTATATCCTACACATTTCAATACGTTAAAAACATAGTTATAGTGAATCATGCAAAAATCTGCATCTTGAAAATACACGTATTTCTCAAACTCTTTTATGAAGACTATTTATGTCATTGATAGGAAGTACTCTTTAAAAGAAAAAAAAAATCAAGAAAAGAATTTCATCAACCGTTTCAAATATTTAAATAATAAATGTTAAATATAAAATCATAATGACAAACCAATTCGTTATCTAATTAAGAATTATTTAATATAAGAAAAAACTAATAACCCAATGTATGCAATAAATAAATATAGAATTCCCATCTTTATGGAATCATAAAGGTCACATGTCCATATGTTCACTGAAGGGGCAAATTTCAACTGATCTCCCCAATTTTATAGTATCTAAAATTCACAATCCCTTGCAACAGTCCATGTACAAAGAAACCAAGTAATTAATATTCTTATATAACACCACCAACTTTCCAAACAAAACGTGGACCAACTAATTATTAGAATATGTATCATTCACTCCCTTCATATAATTCAGAACCCAGAAGTATATATATATATATATATATATATATATATATATATATATATATATATATATATATATATATATATATGGTCATTGTAATTAACATACATCTAGGTTCAAACAAGATTTTTATATGGAATAAGAAAATAATTATGAACAAGAAATCATATGCTATAGTAGAACTTTTTTATATATTGTTCTTAAAACCAATATAGACACGAATAATATAAAAAATTAACTTTTTTTAGATTCACTAAATTACTGTTATGAAAATCCCAATTACATATTAGTTTTAGAGATATTATAGAAAAAAATTTACAAGATATCATATAAATACTTTTATTAAGAATTTAAGTTTGGATGAAATATCCTACATTAAGTAACAAGAATGATAAATTTAAGTAATATATAAGAAAAAAAAATGACCCACATACACGAATTTTAGATATGTTGAATTGAAAATGATATTATGATTTTTCATATGATTTTTCCATGACTCATTAATGTTAAATCCCTTTATAGAAAAAAATTCAAAAAATTTCACTTACAATTTCTATATATGATGGTTATAATATAATGCAAAAGCTTAACAATATATAAATGATGATTTGGAAGATCCGTCCTTGTGCCCCTACAACTTTAAGATGGATCGTGATTAGTGATTGGCTAGATCATGCATGAACAAAGTATAGAAGAGAAAAAGAAGAAAAATTCAATGGAATTTGCATTGGGAATATCCTTTAGTTAATTATTATACATCATATATTATGTATATGTGGATGCTAAGTAATTGGTAGGTCCCAGTATCACATGCACCAAAATTGTGGCACTATTAAACTTGTAGTTTAAGTTGTATTTGTTGAGGCTATGTGGAATCTTGGAGAAGGTTAGGTCCATGCACACAAGAAGATAAGATAAAGAAAAGAGAATATACTAGCACATTGCTCATAGATAAGTTAGAGAAGAATAAAAGAATGTGGCCCTTTCTTCTGGAATATTCGGATGGATCGTGATGCTTGCCTTTCCTCAATAGACACCTAGCTATGGATATGAGGCAATAAATTATAAGCACAAAGCTCCAACTTCAACTTTTCTCATTTCATTTCTAACTTTTTTAAATAGTGTATCAACTAGCTTAGGTTGAATGTGGAGCGGGTGAATAATTAATGTTTGAAGTTAAAGAAATTGTTGGTCATCTAAATTTGATATTTTTCAACATTTTTAGTGTTTTTGATACTTAACATACATCGGCCTATTTAGATATGATGGGTCCAAATCATAATCAAGTGGTTATTAAGACTTCTCTCATCACTTAAGATCATGCGTTAATGAACAATATCTCGATAGATTAGATATATCTTAAATATAGGTAGGTATTTATTATCATAATCACTACAGCTTAATCACATTATTAACATGTAGACCCTTCTATTAATATTGACATTATTTTAACACGAAGACATCCACAATTCTTACTGACATGAATATCGGAGTGTTTTTTGTAAATGGATCCCCTCTCTCGATCAACCACGAACATTACCTATAAGACCCTTCAGCTACACCCGTCTTAAAATTCAGGTAAGAAGAAATAGTAATTATGTTATGTTAAGTTATGGGATTCACATACAATCATCATTTTGATTGAGTAGACATAAATGTATTGATATTATTTAAGTCAACTATACTGTTACTTCAAAAGAAAAGAGTCAAGATCAAATGAGTAGATTTATTCAATTTTGAAGATTTTGTTTCCAGCGCTTGGGATGGAAATTTAACAAGCGAAAAAATATAAAAGAAATATAACATTAAAAAAATAGTATATGCGTCAAACTTTGGTTAAACTACTCTTTTGATCTCTTTATTTGTCAAAATATTTCAGTTTAGTCCTCAAGTTTTTCGTCGTCTCAATTTGGTCCTTATTTTCTTAAAAATCATTCAATTTGATTCTCGCCGTTAATTTTGACCAGATAGTGTTAAAGTCAACGCCACTTGTAAAGCCCGTTAAGATTATTCTTTATCTTCCTGTCCTAAACTAAAGGGCTGCCCTTGTAAATGGACCTAAGGGTTGGCCCAATAGATAAAATCATTCTTAGTTGCCCTAAGTCACATTTTCCATTCATTTCAGAGAACCTAAAACTGCAGCCGTCAACCCCTCCGCTAGGGTTTGCTTCAACTGTCACGTTGAGCTAAGAGAACTTATGCTCCATGTAATTATCTCTTCTAGCCGTGCTGGTTCCCTTTTACCATCTTTTCGTAATTTCGGTTAAAAGCCTCTGTTAACTTCATTTTCTGGTTCTGTCCCACCCCTATTTCAGCCCATAGTTCATCCTTAGAGCTGCTACGCTCGTGGTTGTGTCGTCGGGGTCTTAGCTAAACTTTTTCCAGGTACGAGGAAGTTAGAGCCTGAGTCCTGATTGTTTTATGGTTGAGTTAGAGTTTGTTAGATGTTGTATGCACTATATGATTATGTTGAATGCGTGAACTGCCATGTACTGTCTTTTGGGTGCGAGCATGTGATTGTTGCAGGAGGAGCAGTGGTGGGATCTGTCAATCTCGCCCAGGCGAGAGTAACTCGTCCAGGCGAGACTTGTAGGAGTAAACTAAGGGTTCGTGAAACCTCGCCCAGGCGGAGGACTCTGGTTTTGAGCGAGGCCCAGTCTCGCTCAGGCGAGAGCCACTCCCCTAAGCGAGGAGGAGTGAAGGCCTGGAATGCTGTTGTGGTCTAGCCTAGGCGAGGGACGTCACTGTTGGGCGAGAGGTTGTCTCGCCCAGGCGAGCCAGGACTCGCCTAAGCGAGCCTGCGAGAAAGTCCCAACACAAGTTGCGATCTCGCCCAAGTGAGAGTCTATCGCGCGAGAGTACCCCTCTCACCTGAGCGAGGGCTCTTGACTTGAGCGAGATGCGTTGCGGGTTGGGGGAACTTTGCTAAATTGTAAATTGTATTGTTGGTTTATGATGTGTTTGTGTGATGTATGAAATCTGTGAAATGAAAGGCATGGTATGTTCTGTATTATAAATTGGATACATGTAATTGAAGAATCTTGGCATGTGAAATCAATGAATGGGTTGGAATTAAAGGGGGCATGATATTGTTATTAGATGAGACCCTATAGTCATGGGGTGGAAATGACCAGTGGTATGGATTCAACATGGGATTCGAATGAGGATTCATTTTCAGGGGTTGGTACGAAATTGTAAGCATGATTAATGTTCTCTTATTGTTGATGTATGATTTTTAGTCCGTGTCAGTGTGTAATTCCTTGGAGTCTCTAGGTGAGACCTCCGGGGTTGCGCTTCAGTGGTCGGGACGTAATTCCATGACCCCTGTTAGTGGGTGTTCATGGTGGTGCCCCATCTGTATGGTCTAGTAAGGATTCAAGGTAAGGTTGCATCCTGACACTCTAAGGAGTCAGTTAGTCTCACTTAGAGCGGACTGATTCTTGTGGTGAGAGTAGCAGGAGGCCCAAAATTCATTAAGGGCTAACCTTGTGGTGAGGGATTGATTCATTGTAACACTTGTGACACATAGCTCGGGGGTGAGCAGAGGTATCCACCACAAGTGCGAGCATCCGCTGAATCCGACCAGACTATACGTATCTGGATGAGTCGAGTCAGGGTCTAGTGTATTGTTTGTGAAGTCAGAACATGTTTAGGTGATATATATAAAATGTTGGATTGTGCATTGATGTGTGGCTACTTGATGAACTGTTTTACTCTAGCTTACCCTGTTTGTTGTCTGGTTATCTTGTATGTGGTTCTTCTTCTTGCGATGATCATCGATTAAATTGATGGGAGTAGATGGGCGAGGTCCTCGTGGTCAACAAAGGAATGGTGACTCCGCTGCTTAGCCATTTGGGCTGAATTTTCCTTTTGTTTTAAGCTTTCTTTTGGGGGCCACAGCCCATGTATTTGGCTACCCGCTAAACTTCTATTTCTGTTTGGTTTCCCGTATTTGCTTAGTTAACGTCTTGGTATGCCTTGTTTCATCGTGAGGCGTTTTGTGGAAAACATATAAGACTGCGCTGCTATCCTATTATGTTGTGACGTTTCCTTTAATTTCTACTATTAATTAAATGGGAGTGTTACACCACTTGTCAATTTCTGTTTTTTTTTTGAATTTTTTGAATTTTTTTGAATTTTTTGAATTTTTTACACATATCAAAGTGACTCAATTTGGTCCCAATATTTATTTTTAGTTGCAATTTAGTCCCAATTTTTGTAAAAATGAAGTAATATTGTCCTTCTTTAAATTGACACTAAATTTATTCTTTTATAAATCTTATGGTGATATTCTTACTAAAATTAACGTTTTTATTAAATATTTCTATAAATATTATAAATTAACTTTAAATTTTGTACAAAGCATTAGACTTTGGTTTTGTTTTGAACTTTAAATTTAGTTCCTAAACTTATGTGTGACAAGTTATTTGATTTTTAATTTTCACTAAGTTTGTATAATATAATGCATTTGATGTCTTTATATATGATGACAAAATTGTTAATTTTTGAAATTAAGTTTCGGGTTTAACTTTATTTAATAATAAAATTAAAAAAAAACTTGTTTAAAAATATTTCTACAAATATTTAATAAAAATGTCAATTTTATTAAGAATATCATCATAAGTTGTATACAAAAATTAAATTGAGTGTCAATCTAAGGAGGGACAATATTGATTCATTTTTACAAAAATGGGACTAAGTTGAAACTAAAAACAAATATAGGGACCAAATTGAGTCGTTTTGACATGTGACACAACTGTGAAGTGACACGTGTAAAAAATAAAAAAAATTCAAAAAAAATTCAAAAAATTCAAAAAATTCAAAAAATTAAAAAAAACCAGAAATTGACACGTGACGTTGAGTTTAACACCGTCTGGTGAAAATTAACGGCGATGACCAAATTGAATTATTTTTCAGAAAATGAAGACCAAATTGAGAGAACGAAAAACTTAAGGACCAAACTGAAATTTCTTGACAAATAGAAAAACCAAAGAGTAATTTAATCTCAAACTTTCGATACTTATATGCGGAGGAAATCATTGTTTCTTTAAAGTTTATATTAACTTTCACTTATAAAATCATGTGACGGTCATTACAAAAATTTAATAGATTAAAATTAAATAAACTATAAAACACATTTATTTTTTCATTCTAACATAATAAATAATTAAAAAATATAAATATATGTTAAAATAATAATTAAAATAAATTTAATATTTTTTTAATATATTTTTATATTAAAATAAATAAATAAAATATTAAAATAATAAAAAATTATATTAACCAATTTAAATTTTGATACTTTTAATATATTTTTATTCGAAATATAATGTTTTTATTGAAATTTTATATTTTAATCTAAATGTAATTTTAACTTTAAATTACATTTTTGAAATTTTATTTTTTATGTTAAATTATTTTATAAATGATTCTTCAAATATATTAATATACTTCTAATTTTATTCTAGCATACTAATCAAATTTACTAAAAAACTTTACTCACATGTCACTATCTTTCACATAATTTAAACAATCCTACTTTCACTCTTTTTCTCTTCATTTCTCTAAGAATCTAGAAAAGATGGTAAAGAGTCGTAGATATAATTTTTAAAATATGATATTCAATTATTTTATTATTAAAATGTTGAACTATAAATATTCTTTTAATAATCGACTTTCAAAATTCTTTTACTTTCTCTTTAAGTTTCTGACTCAGTCGTTTATATGTTTGAAGATCAAGAACCACTAGTGAATTCACATTAGAAAACTCTACATATATGCTTGATTAGAATTGAAAACAAGGTAAGTTCAGTTTTGCTCTATTTTTAGAAGAATTTTAGCATTTTGAGGTGCATATGGCTATAAGGACCATGCATGTACCTCAAATTAACTCAAAGTGATTATCTGTATAGTGGTATGCTCAATTCTTTGATATGATATTTGTGTAGGTAGTTAGAGTATCTTGTGAGTTATAGAGTTATAGAAGCAACTTTGACTCAAGGGTGTTTTCTACACTAGGTCAGGAAAGCTAATTTAGATATAAACACTAATGTTATGCGATGATATTGAATTGTGTGGTGGTGGAATAAGATGCTTTATTATGTTGAAATATGATTTAAAATTATGTTTAGTATGTATTTTGAGCTTTTTCTGCACTAATGGTGATTATGATTGGTTGTGCAACCTGGCTAGATTTGTTTGAGGCATTGATAGAATTTTAACGTGCGTATTTTCCTCTTAAAAATGAGTGGAATACCTCGATAGATTTGTTAGGAACACAACTTATCAAAACTAGTTTTGTAAAATTATGCAGACTCGTTGGACAAGTATGCGACTCATTGATAGAGAAGACAATTTTACTCACTAGGCGAACTACCACTCATTGGGAAAACTTGTTAAAAATGGTGCTAATACATATGTTTGTTGAGAGAGTAAAAGACTAGTTGAGCGAAAATGAAAATATAAAAAACTTGAGAGCGAGACATGTGCTTGACTCATTGATCGAGAGGATATACATTGGGTGATTTTTCAAAGAATTTAGTCTTAGTACTCTCTCACCAGGCAAACATGTAGTTCACTAAGCTAGAAAGGTTTATGATAAGATAGAGAGCATCAGGGACATATATTTATCGTATGAGCGATGCCACCAATGGGCAAGTCTCATTCCAATGGGGACTCATTAGTGAGACATTCATTCGTTGAGTGAGAATCATATTTTTGAATGTGTAAATCTAATCTTCAACTTATATGTTGTATGGTGCGATTTGATATGAATTATGTGCAAATGTGAGTGTAGTAATTCCTAAGGTGGAATACTACTATGTAGTAATGTGTGAAGTGTAGTGCCAACAAAATTAGTGATTTTGAAACATATTCTTTTCTTTTGAAACTACTACCATCATGAGGAGCAATCCAGTCGTATACAATAGCACATGGGATTTTGAGGTGTTATAATGGGACATCTTATCATCCACAATAGTAGCAGGCTAGAGGGGTGTCATATTTTCAGTGTGATGGAGCTTATTTGAGGAAAGATTGTCCCCAAAACATGAGTTTAGTTTAGCGTTTCACCTATAAAAGAAAATGGAATTTTGCTAAAGATTGCCCTAACAATAGAGGATCTGCCATTATTGCCATATCACCACAACAAAAATAGTAGCAAGGAAAAAGATTATGAGATCACCCAAGACATCTAGAAGAGTGTATGTTTTGTCAAGAATGGAGGTTGTTAGATAAGCTAATTTGATTCTTGGTGTATGTTGTATAGTTGATTAAAAGTTTAAAATGCTATATAATTCCAGTGAGACACTTTTTTGTGCCAAGAGCTTTTTTGGAAGAGTTGAGTCTAATAGTTAGATAGTTGTAGTTTGATTTAATATTGACAATTCCAACCCTTGGTCAAGTGTCTACCTCAAAAGTTTGCTTTGAGTGTCCTATTGCGGTAGAGGGATGTAGATTTTGTTAGAACCATGCAGTAGAATGTTCGCATGTAGACAAAACCCAAGAGGGGGGTGAATTGGTTTGTTAATAAAAATTGTGCTTTTAAAATTTTCCCAAAATTTAACATTTCAATTAAAAATTCTTCTCTTTAATGTAACTGCAAATGATAAAATAAAGTAAGGAAAGAGAAGATTGACACAATGCATTTATATTGTTCGGATCAAAAGACCATACATCTAGTTACTAATCTCTCAAAAATGAGATTAACTCAATCACTAAAAATAGACTCATTATAAATAAAAATATGAATAGTTTAGGATAGAAAGCACATCTCTTGAATCCACAAGAGATGAATGACACCTCCCTTAAAATCCACAAAGGGGTGACACCTCCTTTGAATCCCACAAAGGATGAAGACACCTCTCTTGAGTCACATAAGAGATGAACAAACACCTTTCATGAATCCATAAGAAATGACCACCTCCTCTGAATCATACAAAGGATTAACGACATCTCCTAGCAACAACAACAATACTCAATCACACAAGAACCCACTTGATGAAAGTTCTTGCTCTACCCACACTAGGTTTTTCAAAGTATTCTTATAAAGAGTTCTCAAGTACTAAAACTTCTCTAACTTCTATATTTTCTAAAAAGAACTTTCAACTTATTTATAGAAGCCACTTTCAAAATTAGGTTAAGAATATGAAAAGTCAGATCACAACTACCGTTGATAATCGATTATCATAAGTGATAATCGATTATCACAATGGCTTTTCTCGAAAATCATTTTTTTTACTGAGATAATCGATTATTCCATTGAGTTTTGATAAAATTAAAACTCTCTTAGTGCTCTACTACTTAGGTTCTGCCTTTTGACTCTTGACCTACTAATTTAACTATTTTAAATAAGATACCCAAATTACAAAACTTCAACAACTAAACTATTAAAATCTTAAGTTTTTAATGTATCTCTTAAATCCAAGCATTCTTTAAGTCTTCAACACTTTTCCATGAATCATCATTAAATCTTCCATAGTTCTTCATAAGTCATCATCATCAAAATTCTTTATTGAAGCAAGATGTTCATCTTCTTCTTTTGTCAACAATCTCCCTTTTTTTATGATGATCAAATTTTTTTGAAGGCTTGTGATAGTTCTTAATCAACAACTTAAGAGAAAATAGTAGTTAATCCAGAAGAGAGATAAATTACTTTTCTCCCCCTTTTTAAAACACAATGTATTACAAGATATCAATAAACATATATCTTCCCCTAAAAAAGGTACAAGTTATCACAAGATATCAACGAAAATATATCTCCCCCTTTTTTATCATAATAAAAAAAAGGAATTCTTAAGATAGCTTCCCCTAAAATAGATAACTTATTAAAATTGAACTCCCTCTTAATTGAGACTTTTATAATAAAAATTTCAATTTTCTCCCCCTTTTTATGGTAAAAAAAATTAAAGAGATAAACTCCCCTTAAATCAAAAGTGATTCTAAAGATTAAAGAAGAAAACAATAATTGTTTATTTAAAGAAGGGAAAGTTATATTAACAAAATGAGCTCCAACGTACTAATTTGCATGTATGAAGTACCTAGTTGTTGGTCATGGTCTAAATTTTTGAAAAGCTCACTCAATCGATCAATAATTTTGAAAATGCGCATCCTACTTTGCAAGATAATTGATAATCAGCTCAGGATAATTGATTATTGTTTCATACCCAAGAATAGAAATTTTCAAATTTGCTGATAATCGATTATCAGGATAGGATAATCGATTATTCCAAATGAATGATTTTTACCTCTTTAGACTAATGATAATTGATTATTGTTTCATACCAAAGAAAACATTAACTTTTGTATTTTCTAAAAGCAACTCTCACCTTCATTTAAAGAAGCAACTTTCGAAATTAGGTTAAGAATATGAAAAGTCAAGTCACAACTATCGTTGATAATATCAATTATCATAAGTGATAATCGATTATCATAATGACTTTTCTCGAAAATCATTTTTTACTGACATAATCGATTATCACTTGAGATAATCGATTATTCCCTTGACTCTCTCAATGCCCTACTGTTTCGGTTCTGCCTTTTGACTTTTGACTTACTAATTTAACTATTTTAAATAAGATACACTGTAAGACCCGTGGAATTTAATTAATTAAAAAAATAATGAATTAATAAATGCTGATGGGAAGAGTATTTATGACATTAAATTCTGATTGGTATGATGTGGAAAAGTACTAGCTTAAATGGTTGAGAATGCTTTGATTGTGTGAGAGGACTTTAGATTCAAGTCCTATGTGTGCCAATTTTGTGTTATTGTTTTAAATATATGTTAATCAAGCTGTGAAATAATATGATATTTGGATTATATTTGTTAGCATGAAACATGAATTGGCAAGATGGTTTGACATTGATTTGGCATTTGCATAGTTGTGGGTTCAACCCTTGGAGAACCCAAATTAAACACTCTTTTTTCTATTTTTGGCTTTGGCTTGAATGTGAAGGGTTAACGTAAAACCTAGAGGAACTAACAGCCAAGAGTGGCTGTAAAACAGTCCATAATGGGACAATGAATGGCCATTAACACTCAAATTAAGTTGCAGTTTCGTTTTTGATCCTCTCCCTAGCTCTAAGTCACCATTTAAAAGGCAAAAGTGAGGTTTTGGAAAAGGTTTTGCAAGGCTAAAATTGGTTCCAGAAACAGAGCACGAAAATTGTTGAGATTAGTGAGTTTTGAGTGAGGTTTGGGGCTGGATTGAGTGGAAGCCAAAAGGAAGGCCATTGGTGATCGTTGGGAGCTCTCAAGCAATCCATTTATAGGCAAAAAGTATCCAGGTTAGGGGAGTTTTACTCGCTAATGTATATGTGCTTAAATATATGTATGATTGAATGTTTATTTGGATGCCTCTATTGGATTAAAAAAAAACTTTACAATTTCACTTTTCTGGAAATTTTCCAGAAACAGCTTGGCGGGCCTTCAAAGCCGCTAGGCGGCTCATACCATTTTGTGCAATTCTGAGTTCCTGGAGAAGGAACAGCCTGGCGGCACATACCCAGCCGCCAGGCGACACATAGCGAATCACTCAATTTTTCTACTTTTGGATGAAGCGCTTGGTGGTAGCCAGTGACCCACCAGGCGATGCGAGCAAGTTTTGGCTCGAATCAATATTTTTGTGACCTGGGTTGTTTCTGATAGGTGAGAAAGCTAACTGTAGTGAATAACGAATGATTTTGATATCGTATGATGTACATTTTTAAGCATTAGTAGGCATAAGTGAATGAAACAGTGGCTAAGTGCCCTATGGTCGGGAATTGGGGTACAATTGAGGGGTAATTGTTGTGATCCTTGCTAGGTACAATTAGTATTGAATTGGAGGGCTGTATTGTTGGATTTATTGTGCCAAGATGGGAGAGAATGGACCGAGAGAGGCAAATAAGAGTGAACGGGAATGTTGGCAGGCGTAACAGAAACTGGTTTTTTTTCCAGGTCTGATACACCGCCTAGCGGAAGACAGGTTACCGCCAAGCGGCAGCGTTGCACCAGTGGCGTTTTGGGGTTTTGGTTGGGTTGGTTCGGGCTGGTTGTTCTGATAGTTCGTGGACATGAAGAGGTGTGAAGAAATTGGTGGAAAAAGATGAATTGGATACTTAGAAGAGTGGAGAGTAAAGTTTGGTTAATGAGATAAGATTTGAAGTATAGGGTAAATAGGGAAAGAAATCTGTCAGATAAGGTTTATGGTTGAAATACGCAAGCAGTGGTGTTGGTACAATTTAATCAGGTTAAGTATTAAATAGGGTCACATGCCTGTGAGGGCTTAATGGATGAATTACTCATAATACGGTCAGGGTATGATATATAATGTATATGAGTTGTATTTGGTTGCTTGGTGAATTGTTATTTAATCTTAAGTAAAGTAATTCACTAGTATGATAGGATAAGAGGGCTCATACTGGTATAAACAAATTTTGGTGTTATAATATCCATTGGAAAAGTGTACTATAGGGTGTGTAAATGCATGAATTGAGACTTAACTGAGGGGAGTGTAGAGAAATCAGTACCTGACGAGGTCCTGGTATGGCGCCTGGCGGCGGGGTTCAACCCGCCAGGCGATAGCAACAGAACAGGGAGTTCGCATGGCGTGAGGCGCCTGGCGATGCGATGCATTCCGCCAAGCGGTAGTGACAACATCAGTGAGGTCTAAAGCGTTGGCGCCTGGCGGTGGGGGCTGACCCGCCAGGCGGTGGCTGTTATGTTTGCGTGTTTTGAGGCGCTTGGCGCCTGGCAGGACACGTCCCCCGCCAGGCGGTCTAGAAGCTGTAGCGCCTAGCAGTACGTGTCCCTTGCTAGGCGATTTGGTTCTTGTAAGTTCTAATTGTTGGACTTTTTAGGTGTGATCTATAAGGCTTTTTGTGATGCTTCAAAGGTAAGATTACTGGGTTCCTTGAGTTGAGCTCGGAACTTATCCCTTGAGTTGAGCTCGGGATAGGGGTTAAGCACGTAGCATTCCTCGAGTTGAGCTCGGAATGGCATCCCTCGAGTTGAGCTCGGGATGGCAGATGAACACGAGGAACCTTTGAGTTGAGCTCAGGTTGGCGAGTGTTGTCGATGTGAGTGTGCTGGTTGTGGCCAGTACGGATGGGTCCGAATAGATTGCCCTCCTCAGTAAATAGCTGGCGAGTTTGGTAGTCTTGGGACAATGCGATTTATGTTGTATTTGGGAACTCCACCTGGCGTTACGGTGTGTGATCCGTAGCAATGGTTTCCCGCACATGCTCTATCGGTTGTGGCCGATAGGTTTGACAGCAAATTACCTTGAAGTAGTCTCTAAGAGAGGTAGAACACGAAGATCTGGTGGTGGCCAAGTGATGAGATTTAAAAGAATGAAAACACTCTTGGATGTTTGTGTGGTTTATATATATATATATATATATATATATATATATATATATATATATATATATATATATATATTTGTTGTATATGTGTATGCCATTTTATATGTATTATTTGTTAAAGTCACCCTATCTGCTTGTGTTTGGCAATGATCGTGTGCACGATACACGTGAGCAGAGGATGTTGATGCAGGTGGTGCCAGTGATGCTTAGATACGGAGCGGGGGATAACATGGGAGACTTTATGTTATTTATATTTTGGAAATAAAGTGTAAAATTTTATGAGACTGTTTTGGATTATTCAACTTTTGTAATCATGGATTTTGGTTTTATCTATTGAATTTATAAAAGTTTAAATTTTCCGCGCTTTTGGGAAATAAGGTTTATTCATAAATGCGACGTCTTTATGAATTTATTTATTTTATTTATTTTAAATCCATAATATCATGACGGGATGTTACATACGCAAATTACAAGACTTCAACAACTAAACTACTAAAATCTTAAGTCATCAATGTATCTGTTGAATCCAAGCATTTTTTAAGTCTTCAACATTTTTCCATGAATCATTATTAAATCTTCCATACTTCTTCATAAGTCATCATTATCAAAACTCTTTATTGAAGTAAGATATGCATCTTCTTCTTTTGTCAACAGATTCAAAGTTAACCTAATTTGCCTATCTCTACAAGTGTTAGATGTAATCTTAGAAATGGATTAGTTATCTTCCAATCACATTTCTATTGGTTGCAGCCAGAAGAATATGAGGTTTCTCAAAGATGCAGAGTTGCATATGTTGTCAACTCAACGAGTTTGTAGTGAGTTAAAGGGAGGAGCCCAATGTTTGGTGATACTCTTGTATATGGAGACATGAGATAGAGATCATAGGAAATTTATGCATGTGGTGAAGGAGTTCATGGATGTGTTTCAAAAGAAGATACATGGATTATCTCATGCAAGAGAAGTAGAGTTTTCTATTGATCTAATGCATGGAATTGGACTAGTATCAATAACTTCATATAGAATAAATCTAGTAGAGTTTGTAGCTTACGAATAACTCAACAAGCTCACTATTAAAAACAAGTATCCTTTACAAAAAGATAGATGTTTTGCTAGAATAACTACATGGCACTGTAGTGTTTTCAAAGATTGATTTGAGATCTAGCTACCATTAAGTCTTGGTGAAGGTTTGAGATGGGCAAAAAATGTAACATCCCAAAAACTGGATAACCTCAAATTAATAAAACATCACATACATGAATATTTAGAGAGTACGGAGTTTAGGGTATAAAGGTATACAATACGTCAGATATACCCAGATTACATGAAAAGGGCTCTACACGGCCCAAACAAAAATACACTGGAAAAACAAATAATTATACTAGGTATTGTTCAGACAAGAGAATCATAACTAATAAAATCCTTCAGAGATGGGCTCCACAGTGGGCCCAAATCCATCCAATCCATCAAGCCGCAGCATTCCTATTATCATTACCATTGCCAGGGCTTCTCACATCTGCTCACATCAACAAGGTTGATGATCATCGCAAAGGAAGAGACCACACATAACACACAAGCAAGCGAAAGGGTAAGCCAGCAAAGAAGCCATCATATCATACACTCAACATACAATTTCATATTCAAACATACATAGCAGACATCCACATATAAGGTACCAATCCATATATAACACTAAGACTTGACTATCCGGATACGCTTAATGAGGCACCACCACGTGGCAGTGAAATTATGTCCTAGCAGTGAGGCGTCACCGCGAGGCCTTCGCGGAATTACACCCTTACAAGAGGCACCACTATGTGGCCTTCGTGGAATTACGTCTTGGCCGTGAGGCACCACCACGTTACCCTCGTGGAGTTACGTCCTAATCTCGAGGCACCACCGTGAACCCTCACCTCGAGGTTCATGAAATTAGGTCCTATTGCTGAGGTACCACCGGGGACTCCTCCTAGAAGGGCCCACGGAATTACGTCCGTAAGATGAGGCACCACCACGAGCCCCGCTACAAGGGTCATGGAATTATGTCCTACACAACCCTTACTCATACATTATCAAACAATCATGAAGTCCCTATGCATACCCTTAACATGTCATTTAGTATGAGTGATCAACCATCAAATACATCTCATGCCAAGCTCATTTCCAATTCATTTGTTCTCACCCATAACATACATAGTACATGCATATCCACCCCTTTTATATATAATAAGTCAATGAACCAGCCAATCAAACAACCATCAACATTCATGAAACAAAGCATAGCAAAAACCCAAAAGAGGTCTCGCTCAAGCTGGAGTCCTTGCTCAGGCGAGAAGAGTGCTCTCGCTCAAGCAGCAGACTCTCGCTTAGGCGAGACTGCAATAGTGGCTCTTGGATAATTTCGCGAGCTCTCGCTTAGGCGAGGCCGTCTCGCCTGAGCAAGACAGTTCGTCGCTCAAAACACAGCTCCTCGCCTGGGCGAGCGCTCGAGCAGAAAAACTGGGCGAGTTCCTGTTATTCTCGCTTGGGCGAGATGAGCTCGCCTGGGCGAGTATATCAGTACTCACCACTGTACCACGCCTGTTCAATCAGGGACTCGCTCACAACAACACCCAAAGCATTTTCACACCATCAGAGACAACATACTATCACCAAAACATGAAACATGACCAAAGCACACCAAACAGTGAATCAAAAGCGTGAAGTCTAGCTTCCCTTACCTAGAATGAGCTAGCAAATTACTTTGACACCTAAGCCCACCACTGCAATAGCTCCACGACTAGATTGAAGAGCTGGAGATAATGGCACAGAAGGAAGATTGGGTTTACTACAGTGAATCCCAACATAGAACACGAAAATAACCTAGAAAGGGTTTAAGGTTATGGAACAAACTTACGTGCAGGAGTAACGGGGTTGAACTAACTCGAACGGGACGGAGGAGCAAACCCTAGCAGAGACGGCAACAGCAGCTCAAGGAATGCGGAAATTTGTTTTATGCAAATGAGCACAAGGATTAGGGTTTGGGCAGATTTAGGTTTGTTTTCCCCACTCTGGGCCAGCCCTAAAGCCCAATGGTTAGGGGCAGCCTTAAGAAAGAAGGGCAGCACGAAAAGTGGGCCTTACAAAAAATGGCCTTTCGATGGACAATACAACTATGAGATGTCGTTCGAGATGACCAATGCTCATGTCATTTTCATAGATTACATGAATAGGATATTTAGGCTTTTCTTAGATAAGTTTGTTGTTGTCTGCATGAAGGACATCCTTATCTTCTCCAAAATCTTAGAGGACCATGTAGAACATTCAAGAAAAGTGTTGAGTTTTCTAAGAAAAAAGTAGTTATATACCAAACTATCCAAATGTTAGTTTTTCTTGATTGACGTAGAATTCGTAGGACATGTCATCTCAGTCCAAGAGATTTCAATAGATTTCGCAAAGGTAGAGGCAGTGCTTAAGTGGGAGTGTCTGATAAGTGTCTAATTTTAGTATAATTGCATATCATTTAGACACTTATATTGCATGATTTTGATATAAATCTTAGTAAACCAAATTATTTTTACCTTCAATTACAAAATGAGGAGTAGAAAAGTTATAAAAAGTGGAAATTAATATGATTGTGTTGTTTTTGTAAGTAAAATGAAGGAGATTGTGACTGATGCGACTGAGTGGTAGAAATGGCCTGAGCACCACTACCCTACTCTTTACTTGGAATTGGAAGTAGTGATGTTTGTCTTGAAGATATGAAGACACTATCTTTATGGTGCAAAATTTCATATTTTTTTGTGAGCATAAAAGAGTGAAATACCTATTTGATCGGAAGGAGATATTATTAAACAAATTTGATTAAATGTTTTCAATAAATTATTCTACTATTTAAATTATATAATTATGATATTGTATTTACTTTTCATTTGTTATTTAAATGGAAATAATAAATTGTAGGTTGTGTCTACTTATAAAACATAAAAGTAGTAAGTAGTCAATTAGTTAATACAAAATTAGTAGTTACAAATTTGAATTTAAATATATAATTATATTAAGTACTCAAAATGAGAATTTTATCATCCATAATTGATCCTATCTGATTTAAGTAAATATGTTTTTGTTGGACTAATGGCTTCTAGTTTGGAAATAAGAAAAACCAGTGACTCGTAAACAGACAAAAATTCAAAAACTTATTTTTATTCTTAGTTTAACCAACTAATTAACGTAAATGTGAGTTATAACTTTAGAAATTAAATTCACAACTCACTCTAAGAAAACACAAATTTCTTCCTAGTACAACAAAAACATAAACACAGTCAAGCTTTTTTGGTAAAATAAGTTCAATATATATACATGAATCCGACGATATTGCTACTTGACACTACCAATCTAAAAAGGTCGACCATTTCGAATGAAAACAAAAACATCTATATATGAACATAATATTAAAAAATAAAAAATAAATATTAGAAATGAAAAGTATTTGGCCATTCATGCACTGCAAAATAAAATTTCAATATTTGACGTCCACTTATTTAGATACTCATTTTTCAGTGCTTTCTTCAGCTTTCTGTTCACTAATTATTACCAACCAGTATCTGAATCTACTCAGCATAGTCTATTCATCACGTAAATTTCTCAAAGTGAAATCAATCAATTAATTATTAACCCCTCGAAGCCAAAATGGTCATAATGAAAAACCTGTTTAACAAAACCACTTAACCTCATTGTAAAATTACTTCTATTTATACAATTAATTCCTCAAACACTACCTGTAATATATAATAATATTCTTATTATTATTTCTAAATTATTATTGTTATTATTTGAGGGAGTCGAAGTTTACTGTATGTATGAAAAAGGTTTATTTGCAAGGGGTTAATCTCCAAGTACTATGACTAAAAATATAATGTTTGTAAATTGAAATTGGGGGGGCAGGTGGAATAATTGCAAAAGTCTAAAGATCACGTTTTTGTAAATAAAACCTTTTATTAATACTAGAAATTGACATTAATGGAATAAGTAATAAATCAAGTGGAGAAAATTTAGGTTTATCCATGTGATAAGAGGAAATATTAATATTGTTTTTCAGGGTTAACACATGGGACTATAATTTAAAAGGGAATATCCCACAAGTAACCAAACCTAACACGCAAAATATTAAGAGAGATGTAGGCTAAATTGAAAGTTTTGATTGTATTCGTTGGGTTGATTTTAAGAACATTTGATTTCTTGTGCTTTTGGAATAAAGTATAGTGTGTGCAAAGAGTGGTGAGATGGAAAAGGGAAAGTTAAAAAGAGGGTATACAAAACAAGGTAACCCTGCAAAATGTTCTAGGGGTGAATGATTTTTTGTGCACTTTTTCAAAGACAATCTTTAATGTTGTGACTTTCCATACCTTATTCATTACTTGAGTTGTTTAAAAAAAAATGAGATATGTGGTTTAACTATTTATTTTTATAAGAAAAAGCATTTTTTTTTTAGGTTGAGAACTGGTAAAAGTAATTTAAAATAATTAAGTCAAATTTTCATTTTAAAAATCTTAATATTAGAATCACGTTTTTATAAAAACAATTATGGGTTAAATATATCTTTAATTTTTAAATTTCGACACGAAATTAAAATTTGTCATTATTTAAATTTTAATATATTTTATTTTCCAAACTTTAAAAATAAATTAATATAATATTTTTAACCTAACGATGTTAAAAACTTTTTTTTTACGTGTTAAACGGTATTTTAGGTTGACATTTAACTTATAACTTGATAAATTGTGTAAACAATTCAAATGTCCACATGGAATATCATTCAACACTTAAAAACCAAAAAGTTACCGTTATTGAGTTAAAAAAATACTATATTCATTCATTTTTTAAAGTTTGAGGACTAAAATATAACCAAAATTTTAAATATGGATGAATTCAAATTTTAAATCCAATTTTAAGGAGTACAAATATATTTAACCCAAAAATCATCATACAAATTTAAGATAAATAGTTTATTTAGTCAAATAAATATATTTTTTAAGATTTTAAAAAATTATGACATTGTACAAATTTAATATAAACACCTTATTCAACCAAATGTATTTATTGTAGACGGGACATATTATTTAATTAAATATCTCTTAATGTGAAAAATAGGAGATAACATTGGAAGGAAACACTGAATTGTGTTTTTGAAAATTTTATAGTTTTTCAGATGTATGGGTTAAAGATTTTCAATCAAATGATACAATTATTTGGGTAAGATGAGTTTTAATTATTTATTTTTGTCTTAGTTATTTTAACAAATATAACATGTAAGTTAATAGATTTTACTTCCAAATTATTAATACATTTGCAACCTTCGTGACCATTTTATAATCGTTCGGACTTGGGGCCTATGTACAGTATGTATTAGTAAAGTAAGGAACCAGAATGGTCAAGTTGGAAGGTTAACCGAACGGTCTAGTGGGATCAAGCTTGCTCCATTAAGACCATCACTATAGTAAGCGAACGGTCTAGCGGGATCAAACAGACTCTACTAAGACCATCACCATAGTAATCGAACGATCTAGTGGGATTAAACATGATTCATTAAGACCTCCACTATGGTAGTCGAATGACGAGGTTAGCCCAATTAAACTAACTAATCAAGGAAGGAAGTATATTAAGCAAGACAATAAACATGATTAGGAAGGATGAAGTGGAAGAATATTATAAATAGAGGTCAAAATGGTTGTTGGTACTAGAGATGTCAACGGAGCGGGTAGGGTATGGGTAGTAGCTCTTAAGTATCCTACCTGCTAGATAAATATGTGTCCCGTACCCATATCCATATCTGTCGGGTATCCGCATAATTTTTAATATCCACATGTATCCGCGGGTATTGACAAAAAAAAATATTTAACAACATATTTTAATCGTAAATTCAAATAAAATACAATACATAACATTCATAAATTTTAAACAAAGTCCAAATAACCTATTTAAATAGTGTTAAATGACAATTTACAAAGAAATAATTTTTTTTTAAAACTAATTGATAAAAAAATAGCTCATTCAAAATTAATATGTTAATACTTTAATCAAGTTATTTTCATTTTTTTTATTTAAATTAGTATAACGGTTACGAGTATCCACGGGTACGGATACTATGATACATAGAGTTGTCAAAATGGGTTAGAACCCGCGAGCCAACTCGACTCACCACAGGTTCGGGTCGAGTTGGGTTGAAATATTTTTACAAATTTTTAGGCTCACCCAGGTTGAACCCATGGTGAGACGGATTGGCTCACCAACCTGCAAATAAATGGTCCCATAATATTTTTTATTAAGTTGGGTTTTGCATAGATAATTTGTATTTTTGTGATTTTAGTTTGTATTTAGATTGTATTACAATTTATTTAGATTTTAATTAGAATTATAATTTAGTTTTGACTGAAAAAAAGTAAAATTTATTTATTTTAATTAAGTGAACCCGTGAGCCAACCTTTTTAATCCACCAACCCGTGGTGGGCCGGGCCGGGTTCAAATTTGTTTGGCTCGCTAATAAGTGAGCCAGGTTGGGTTGGCTCACTAAGTAATCAACCCGTGGTGGGTCGAGTCGGGTCGGACCAGGTTACCCGTTTTGACAGCTCTAATGATACTCGTACCCGCCCTGTTAACATGAGATATAAAAAATACACATATCCGTTACCTGTGGATATCCATTTACAATATCTATTTCTACTCGTTGCAGGTTTTATCCACAGATACCTACAAGTACGAATTTTTTTGATATCCCTAATTTGTATATTTAATATGCATTTAAGACTATCTTAATCTACTTAATCGTTCAATACCAAACTAACAACCAGTTTGGACAAACAGAACAAACACCTTTACTAGAAGAGAAAAGTGTAATGTATAGAAACTTACAAATTATTTAGGAGGACGTTTGACCCGTACACCCAAAACATATTGCATTTTTTTATTATTTAGCTAACATTTTTGGATGTAAGTTACCCTTCATACAATTGTTTTTAAAAGAACTTTTAATGTCTCATACGTTATTCGATAATATAATTAACTACCACGGTTTACATGTATGAATGAACTTTTATTTATTCTAAACAACTAACGTTTAATATAATCTTTTTGGGGGTAAGTTAGGAATATATTTAAAGTAATTGAATCTCTCATTAACAAAAAAAAAAAAACTATTTATTTTTATAAATATGTTCTACTTCTATTTTAAGGTTTTGTCTTTAATTAATCTTACTCAACAAAAAAATTATGAAGCTCAAATAATATCTAAAAATAATATTGCAAAACATCTAAACTGAAGGATATACCAAAATATACTTTTTAAAACTACACCAACTATATAATTGCCTTTGGATGGTGTTAATCACTACGTAAAAAAAAAAAAAAAAACTAATCTTTATTGCTACCTTTAACATGATGCTATTATTTGGTAGCATCTTAGTGATAAATTATGCTTCACTTGTGTATGTGCAAAATGTCTTTATCCTATTCATGCAATCGTCATTTGTGAAGTGTGAAATCGGATTTTGGTGAGTAAGCATGTTGCATATTCTGTGGGATATTCTCAGATTCTCTCCTTAGAATCATCAAATCACTAGAATCCTGTCAACCCAATCACACTCACTACATAACCAAACAGCCATGACAACAAAAATTTGGACCACCCTCACAAATTACAAGAGCAATAGTTTAAACGTGCTCGATTAGAATTAGTTATAAATATTTATTGGTATGATATTTTTAAAAGGTCTTTTTAGTTTCCAAAAATATAAATTGCTATCAATTTTGTTATTTTCTAAAAGTACGAAATTCTATATTGTAGATAACTCTGACAATTTTATTTTGGTGTTAAGCTTTATGAGACAAGTTTAGCATCAAGTTGTAATGTCTAAAGACCAATTTGACACTACCGTGTATTTTTTAAGTAGCGGTATTACATTAAATTGCAAAGTTTAGGAACTATAATTCGTACTTTTTATAGGAGCTAAATCAAAATTATTTTTCTTTTAAAGATAGTAAATTGCCGCTAGTTTTCTACCTTTAGGAACAAAAACTTTCGTTCACCTATTTATGTTATATACTCAGGTTTTGTGCAAACTATTTCGTGAAGGAAAAATTGTCTAATTACTTTTAGGGTTCTTTCAATCCCTTCAATTTTTATTTAAATGAATTAAACATGTGATATTCTAAGAACCTTTTCTTTCAGAGGTATTAAAAGATATATTTAAAGTTAATAAAAATAAAATAATATTTTATTTTAAGTTAGAAAGGATATATATATATATATATATATATTACAAATTATCATATTCTAAAAAGTTAAATTTTCTTAATTTTTTATATTCTTACAAACCGAAATACCCTCTACAAGAAACTGTTGACACTTTTCAATTTTCACATCGAGAAGTTCCTCCTTCACTTCTAGGTAATTCGAGATGGAGTGTGTCTACAAAAGACACTCTGATGCTCAAGTTAGATACGTGCATCAAATGGTAATAAATGTTATAATGAATCCGTAGTATTTACCTCATAAAAAGTATTTATAGGGATTCATGGGATTTTATCTAGTTTGGTCTAGGTTGCTTAGGTGATTACTTTTGTTGAGCTTTTTAAGGTTTTATCGAGATGTTTAATCCTTATTACCCTTAGTCGAGATAGTGTCACACTATAGTATCCGAAATATTTTCGATCATATATTGTACACTTTATAAACCAAACATCATAATCTTTTAACTTTTTTTTTCTTTTGGAAATTAAAGGTTAGGAGACACTTCAGTAAACTTGTAAGGATCCATCTAGATAATATGTTTACGAATAGATGATCTAGATAAACTAGTTTTAACAAAAAATAAAAGCTAGTTATGTCATTTTTCTATAGTACCTTAGGATATATGATCTAAATACGAGGATGACATGGAATGTTTGATTTTCATGTAATGATTTTGTCTTGTTTGAATATATTAATTGTTTGAATTTAGAGATGAAAGCTATATAAGTTGATAAATGTTTCTTGTAAGAAAATGTTGGATAACTATATATGGTATGCTTAGGATAGTAAGGGGATGAAACTGATTGACATAAAAATTTTATACTTTTAGTGAATATATTTTCATGAGATAGATACCATATATTATAGTAGTATTTCAATTGAGTCAAATGGATTGAAGTTATTGTTATTTTTTTAACAAAATATTTCATGTTAGGCATAGAAGGTAAAGAAAAAACTTAGCTTTGAACAAATTGGACCACTTGTTATTTCATGGAATTTCTAAATTATGCAAAGTCATTTAGCAAAATAAATTGAAAGCTTAAGATCTATGGTGGATGAGTGAATCAAATTCATTAGGCAATTTGTTTAAATAACAACTCATAGTTATTTGGTCATTGAGAGAATCGAATCTTGCTAGGAAAAAATATATTAATTGAAAACTTAAGAGTTTCGGTTATTGGGTGAGTAATAAAATCTCACTAAGCAAGTTATTTTTATGAAAAATCCTAATGGTGTAGTTGTTGGGAAATTACTTTGGTGATTGGGCGAGCAGAGTTTTCATTAGGTAACTAAGTTTTGTTGTGAAAGTTGGACCTTTTGATTGAGCGATCATAATAGGGGTTGGACAAATTACAACATGTGCTTAATTCGTTGAATGAGTTAGTTGGCTAAGTGAGAGCATTTTCTAAACTTTGAAAAAACTTGTTTTAAAATGTTTTGGAATTACAACACGTGCTTAATTCGTTGAGCGAATAAGATAGCTAAACAGAGTGTTTTCTAAACTTTCAAAAACATATTTTTAAATGTTTCAAACTGATAAAAAATTGTATGTTTCACTTAATTTTTATATTTGATATATATAAATGTATATTGTACTTGAATATTACTAAAATGTAATGGATCATGAATTTTAATTTATTAGCATTTAAACTGAGGTGTGTGTGTGTGTAATTCGTTGAGCGCATAAGATAGCTAAGGGAAAGTGTTTTCTAAACTTTCAAAAAACATATTTTTAAATGTTTAAAAATGATAAAAAATTAATTTAAACTGAGTTGTGTACGTTTCACTTAATTTTTATATTTGATCTATATATTGTACTTGAATATTATTGAAATGTAATGGATGATGAATTGTAATTTATTAGCATTTAAACTAAGTTTGTGTGTGTATGCGTGAGTTTTGTGTGTTTCACTTAATTGAAATGTAATGGATGATGAATTGTAATCTATTAGCATTTAAATTGAGTCGTGTGTGTGTGGGTGTAAGTTGTGTACGTTTCACTTAGTGTGAGTTGTGTACGTTTCACTTAATTGAAGTGTAATGGTTGTAATTTATTAGCATTTAAATTGAGTTGTGTGTGTGTGTGTGTGTGTGTGTATGTGTGGATGTTGAGTGGATGCCCTATATACCAAATTTAGGTTGTTTTGGAATTGAATTAATGTGGAATTGTTTGATATATTGATACTTTAGTAAGAATATTTAAGTGTTTAGGGATCTAGGCGGATTTTTTAATATACAGAACTAATTTTCCTTAGAACTAATTCCTAGAAAAGTAACCTCTTATACAATGTAAAACAACTTCCAAAATACTGGAATGAAAAAGAAAATAATTTTACATCTAATGATTTATTTAGGCCTAAGATGGGAAAAGGTTGCCCAAATGCAGAAGTGCATTGCCTCCCTAACATAAGTCCGATTCTATTTTACATTTAATGTTTAATGGGGTTATATCTTCCACCAGGCAACGTGTACGTCAATGAAGGGACACAACCTCTTAGCCCTGAGTTGAATATGCAAAAAGTTTTAAGAAGAGGTAGGTTTATTCAAAAATATTCTCCTTATATGCAACAATATTCAACAAGACTATTTAGAAAAGTTTCTATTGATAGTCTTGTTAAGAATGACAATTGAATATTTCAACAAATGAAATTAGAGCCTTTAGAAATATTCAAGCCCTTAACAAAATAAAAGAGAACGATACGACAATACAAGCATATGGTAAAGGGGAACTAATTTTGCAGAGATGAAATATATGTTGTTCAGGGTAAATTTTTATTTTTTATGACCCTATTTTGCATAAATAAGGATTTGGTTTACATACTTTTGGAAAAGGAACTTTGATCATAATGAATCTTGTCCCAATTGTTTCATCGAAAATGTTAGATTTTTATTTAAGTAATTCATATCCTCTACAAACACTTGAACGTTGTGTAAACATCGACACATGTTTATTTTGTTAAAGTACTTAGAAGTCACAAGCTTCATTTAGTGAAGTTAGTGGTAAGGGAGTCTTGTCATTCTATCAATTCTAACATTTCAAAGGTCAAATTTTCAAGTTCTTACCGACAATCGTACTTTATTAAAGGGATAAATTTGCTCTTTATTAGTATAATGTTTTTTCATTTAATGCACTTTAAATAATCTAATATGGATTCAAAATATATACTTTGTATAGAATCAACATTACTAACATTGATCCAAACCATATCTAACTTGTGTTTGATTAAGTGTTATTTATCAATTATCACGTGTTAAGAATTTTAACACTTTATTTGAATTTTAGTTCTTTTCTGTACTTTTAACAAAAGTGTGTTTTGCTAAAACGTTCCTAAAGAATAATGATAGAAATTGTAAAATGTTGATTGCAAAGCACACAAACAAGAGACATAAAACAAAAAGCATAAAAGTGAGATAAAGATCAACAATTGTCTTATTTATGAAGCAAATAAGCATTACAATTTTGTCTTCTTTGTATTTACGAAACTACAAGCTACCATTGTGAAAGGTTATAATATGGTTACATGTTAGTTAGTAGTATACAACAACCACTAATTAATATATCAGAGCATGCAGAACAAATAATTGATTCATCAAACAATGTAACATTGAGTCATTAGATTATCATATTATCAAATGACATCTACAACTATTAGACGACCCTACTAGTAAACAATAAGTGGAAAACAAGAGAAACATAAGAAGGGAGGGTTGAATTGTGTTTTAATATACTTTTAAGACTTTTTCACAAAGTATCATATGATATTTTGTAGTTAAACAATGCCTTGTATGATAGACAATCTGTTAGTGACTTCTCGAAATTCTTTTTCACATGTGCTCTCCTTCTTTAGTTAACATAGGCAAAAATAACAGGCAATGCAATAGATTTGGGAAGGAAAGATTACTTAATATTTTTATATTGGTTTGTCTGATAACGAAACTAAACCCAGTTATTGACCAACTAGTCAAGTTCCACTTAACAAACTACTACTACGAATTACAAATAAGTATTCTTTAGATTGTAGCCATTCCTGGATAACCTCATATGAGTATTGTTTCCCCAACAAGTCACTTTTGACATAACACTAAAGTATTGTTTCAACAATAAGCCACTCCTGACTAAACACAAGTATTTTTTTAACAACGCTTTACCAAAATCATGGGTGTTATACTTTTCCTTAACACAATGTCTATAACCATTAGACTTTACATGTTATAAATGGTTTAGTATACAGATCTAAAAACTTCATCTTTGGTTGCAATGACATTCATTTGGAATAGCTACCAACAATCCATATTCAGAAATTCCAAGCAATGCATAAACTTGTTCTTGGTAACAAACTTCATGAAAAGTCTACAAGATTCTCTTTGGTGTATATCTTATTACTCGAATCTTTCCCTAATGCGAAAGAAATGATATTTGACGTCTAATCGTTGACAAAAACATATTGCACTTAAAATATCAAGTAAGATTATTGTCTTCCTTGAGGATACCCTAAATCCCCCACTAGACCCTTCAACCACATCCCATCCTCAATGCTATATATATTCCACCTTTGCGTTCAACAAGGTCATTGTTGGTTAGAGAGTAGCTTTCAAACTAATTGTAAATGCATTAATTCTTTTGAATGTTTGATTTGTTACAAATTGTCTAACATCCAAGTTTGATTAAATTCAAGGTCAAAGAATCCTTCTAGAATACATTGTGAATCACTGTTGAAGATACTTTGATAGAAGGACCTCCACGAGGAAGCAACCACGAAGAGCCTTTAAACTCTCGAACAAAATCACGCACTCGATCTATCAGCGTAAGATCGACAAAATCGTAGTGAGATTTGAAACAAAACTTGAATATCTCTCTCTCTCTCTCTCTCTTTCTCTCAGGTTAAAACAATGGAACTTGGATCTCTCACAGTTTCGAGAAATCGTAGAAGGAGAACGCTCCTCTATCTGTGAACTTTTAAGGAGAAAGGAAAATGATAACTTGCAAATTCCACTTATCTCATTCATCAAAGTTGTGTTTACAAACAATGGTTGCCTCTATATAAAGAATTATTTCTAGAAAGGGGAAGATCGGGAACTAAAGAAATCCTAAAGGGTAGAAGAAGGGAGGTTGTCCTATAGAACAAAGGAGATGGAAAACCCCTAGCTACCCTATGAGGAGGGGTGTCTCTCAGGAGAAGGGATGATTCGAAACCCTAGCTACACACCAAAAAGGATCTATATCTTTGAAGAGAGGAGATGGTCTTGTGAGATGTTTTGGTTTCCGCCCATCCACACCATCCTTATTTAGGCTAATTCAAATTGGATAGCCCAAACAAACAAAGCACGCTGATCGTTGGTGAAATGGGCCGCATCTTCAATTGGATGGTCCAAACATAGGATGTATGTTGGATGATAGATGAAGAAGAAGCTACACATTAATTGTTGGTGGAAAGAGTTGGGATTTTTCAACCCAAGGAAAACCATGCTAAAGATGCACTAGATTTGGTGTTGGTTGGAAGCCTTGTACAGTCCAAGACCATATGCTGGATATTGGAGCAAAGGTTACTAGTAACTTTGATGCTTGTGGGCCTGAACATTTCCACTTTGTAGCCTACAACTAACACACTACAATGACAACTTGGACCTAAAATACAAACCCAACAAATTTCTAATTACACCAATCAAACATTAAACCTATACAATTCTACTTTTATTAAATTATTTAAAAATAAAGAAATTAAAGATGGTCCTTGCCCTTTGCCCTTAATTTAGAGCCTTGGGTGATTGTCATCTTAGTTCCAATGGCCTCAATCATCTTTAGGTATCTCATGATATGCTTCAATCTTGCTAATGCTCCTTTTCAATTTTGCTCACATACATATTCACTAGACAAAATCCTTAGGCAAGGTCTAGTCTAGTACACATTATCGTATACATTATACTCCTCACTAAACTAGCATGAGGAACATAATACATAGTTTGATGAACTTCACCAACTTAATATGTTTCATTCCAAAACATCTCAGTAGCTTTTGGGTGTACTTCTTTAGATGAAAAAGCTTCTTTTGGGCTCGATCCCTCTATATTTTCATCTTGGAAATCACATATGTTTCATTCACACCCTTCACTTCAAGTTCTAGTGACTTCAACCTTTCGCACCTAGCCTCATCTCTTGATGCAAACAAATATTTTGTCTACATACAATAATAGGTAGTAAAACTTACTATTCTCCACATTTTTGTGATAGGCACATATATTATAAGGAATTTTGTTATACCCTAAGATGAATTTATTTAACCTTTTGTACCATTTCCTATGAGATTCTTTCAGTATGTACAACAACCTTTTTAGTTAAAACACAAAATCCTCATAATTGTCCATCTCAAAACCTTTTTTTTACTGATGAATCAAAATCTCTTGTTCTAGGTGGACATTAAGATGTCATCCCAATGTTTAGTTGTTGAAGCTTCATTTCTTAACTTAACACATGAGCAAACAAGACATTGATGGATGTGTATTTGACTACCAGAGAAAAAATAATATTGTAATCAACATCTTTCTACTAACTATTTCCCCTGGCTAACAAGCCTTGAAGCAAAACACTTTGATGTACGAATTCCTCTACATGCTTTACTATTAGACACCTAATGTAGATGCTTCAAAAGATGAATTACCATAAGACATTCTTCTTAAGGTAGATGCATCACCACCAATTCTACCATCAGACTCTAATATAAGCATTGCATTGGATTCACTACCATCATATGTAGACACAAGCATTTCAATAAACAGACTATCACCATACACTTCAATCCTATTCTTATATTTGTTCGCAAATAAAATATTTCTTGCCTCCAAGTGGTCATATAAGCTCAAAAGTGTAATTCTTTTGTAAAGAATCTATCTCTTTATTCATGGATAAAATTCACTTATATCCCTCAGCACAAGAAACAACTTCATTAACTAGTTGAAATGTCTTTGTCTTTGTCACTATATTTCACACATAGACTAGGGTACCATCAAACCAATATGTTTTAAGCTAATATATTTTCCTTTTAGACTTACAAACTTATTGTTGTTTACATGGTAGTAAACAAGACACCCAAATATCCTTGTCATTGAGTAGTTTGCTAGCTTGCCCAACCACATCTCAATTAGAGCAATTGACAGATAATAATTCACCAAATAACATGTTTTGTCCATATAGCCTCACCCTAGTAGTGTTTGTCCAAAATTGAGTGTGACAACATGCTCCTTGTTCTTGCCAACAAGGTCTTATTCTTCCTCTCAACAACAAGGTCTCTTATTTCTCCTTCATCGTGAATACCCATGTGAACCTTGAATAATAACCAATAATTGTTGATAAAATTTGGTTTGGATTTTGTAAATCTTTGCAAGAAAATTTGCTAACATGGATCATTTATCACACGTTGGAAGTTTTGAAGCTTTGCAACTGGAGTGGTTACTTTGGATTTGAAAAATAGACTTACTAAAGATGACTATAAATATATGTCCGACAGAACTCAACGGGAAGATGATCCATCACCAATCACCACTCATCATCACTATAACATTTCCTTTATATTGTGGCGTGTTGTCTTCCACATGGAAAGCTGAATATTTTGGGTTGATTCTGTTATAATTTCATAATTAGTTATAAGGTTATGTGCAATTAAAATGTTATTCTTTAATTTCTTCGAAACTTAGACTATTTTATCTATTCTTTAGTTTCTTCAATTAATGTTTATTTTAATTAATCAACGCATGTTTGGTTAATTCAAACATGTGTACTTATTTGCTTACTTCTAAAGGTAAAAGAATAGAACATCACATTTATACATTTGGAATATGTGAGATATGAAAAGAACATTACTTGTACACGCACGCATGGAACGAGTGAGAGACCGAATGAATTAGTTAACACTTATTTGATTAATTCAGACCTGTTTAGGAGTAATCTCTTGTTTGCTTAATTTAAGAAGTAAATGATTATGCTTGGAATATGTGAAATATAATTAGGATCTCACTCATATACACTTGAAACGAGTGAAGTATAATTAGAATATCACTTATTCAATAGCTAAAAGAATAATACTTCATATTTATACACTCAAGACATGTGAACTATAATTAGAATCTTTCTCTCATATATATATATATATATATATATATATATATATATATATACTTTTGAAACAAGAATGTTAATAAATTAATTGATGTTTGTCTTTATATAATTGTTTTATCTATATTATCTATTACAATCTTTTTTTCTGTTTTCTTTTATGTTTTTAACCTTACTATATATTCTTATAAATGTTGATTTAATAAAATTCTTATTGATTTCATCAAGAGGCGACTTAAGTTAACTAACCCTGTCCTATACTCATATTATGAATAGAGTAAATGTTCTACTCTACTTAATTTAATCATAAAAATGACAATTAAGTGATACATTGACGCGTCTACCGCATACTACTAATTTACCAAAAGATATAACATTAAATCATGAAACAACTAGGGATATCAATGCGACGGGTAGGATAGTAACTTCCTCGCACCTCATCTGCTAGATAAATATTTATTCTGTACCCGTACTCATATCCGTCAGGTATCCATTATGCGGGTATCCGTCTATTTTTTTCATATCCGCGGGTATCTACGGGTACCCGCGGATATTTACAAAATTATTTAAAAAATAAATATTTAATCATAAATTCAAATAAAATAAAATAAAATACATCACTGTCATAAATTTTAAATAAAGTTCAAACAAACTCAAGTCCATACATATCCAAATAATCATAAAAATAAATATAAAATGACGTTCAACACAATGAAAATTCTTTAATTAGTGCTTTGATCAACAAGTCTACTTTCTCCGATTGATTCTTGAGAAAAAATTAGGTAAAAATGTGTTTTACTAATATATATATATATATATATATATATATTTAAATTAAAGTTTAGCAAGTACGGGTATTCACGGATACAGATACTATAATACTCGTACCCGTCCCATTAATATACGAGTATTAAAAATACCAGTTTAATATATGTTTCCTACCCATTACGGGTTTTATCCGCAGGTATCCGCGGATACATATATTTTTGACATCCCTACAAACAACCTACCATTAAAGAAAATCTATTAATAGATAATTTACACCCATCAAATACTATATTTAAAAAATAATCCAATACACTAAATCCTACATATACTCCTCACATTAGTTTCCAATTTATATTATAAAATGACAATTTTTTAATTATGTTTATGTAGGCAGGTTGCTTGTCTCATTCTAGGCATAGTTGGCTAACTCTTTACACGTTTGAAACTTTTACTAGAGTATCCAAGAATTCATCACACCTTGGCATCCTTTTCTTTCTTTCTCCTTTCTTCTCTAAACTAAACAAAAACATAAGTGATTCTAAACCAAACTCGTTAGTTGTTGAACGTGTTCAAAACTAAAAAAGCAAGTGAATTTGTGCCATGGAAATATAATCCTCTCTATTGAGCTTCACACAAAGTTAAGAAAAAGAACCATTGTTTTCTTAATCTAAATTAATCTACACATGCACTACAATAAAAGGAAAAGGAGAAAACAAAAGAAAAACATATGATAACATGACATAGACTTTCTTTCTATCAACTACTATATTGATTCCAAAAAAAATTTTTACACTAGGAAGTTTGAAAATGAATCAAGGGACATATGAAGTAGTTGTGATTGTGTGTGTGGAAGATGATGAGGCAGGTGAGTTTGATTGAGCACTGTGATTATTGTTAGGCCTTTCTTGAGAATGTGAATGGTTCATTATTGGTGTGTTTGTGACAGGTGGAGGATGTGCAGCCACAGGTGTGTATATTCCAGTTGGAGCAGTAACTGTTGTCAATTCTCCTCCAGAAGCTGTTGAGGTAGCCACTGCACCATATTCTGGTGGCTGCACAAAAATGTTCCCCACAAGAAACAAAGGTGCTGCTTGTGAATTTCCGTTGTTGTGCATTATGGGACTTCTTCTCGTATGCAGACGAAATTTCTGAACAGAACAAAACAACAAAATATCTCACACCACCATTCATAAACATATCAAGTATAAACCCAAGAAAATTCAAGCAGAAAATGGTTTGACAATTTCTATGAAAAATTAGTCTTATCATCTATATTTTTCAAACATTTAATAGAGATTATTATGAAAATATAAAAAATGCATTTAATACTGTGGATTCTTTGAATGACTGTTGAATTTTGTTTTCCACCTTAAATATCTTAGATTTATAAAGAAGAAACTCATCATTGACAGACGAGAGAATTATCATGACAATAATCAAAATTTCTAAAACAGGTTCCTCTAAAATTTGAAGTCAAACCATGTTTTTCTAAAATAAATAAGATATTTTGGGAAAGATTTTGAGTTCTGAGATAAAACGTGATTAAGAAAATAAATCTCATTAAAAATAATAAATCATGTTTTTGTAAAGATGAGTCAACTGCGATGCGATGAACCAAAAAATACAACACCCAATTTATGCCTCAGAAGCCAATTCTGAGGATCTTGGCACAGTACCAAAAAAGGAAATTCTGCAGTATCATGGAAATTGGGCAAGAAATTGACATGACCAAAGGAACAACACACTAACCTGCAAGTGGCTTTTGACTTCATCATTGGTGAGGCCATCAACCTTCATTAGCTCCCTGATCTGTTTGGGCGTGGCAGCTACAACAAACACCAAATTATCAAACGTTTGAAACAAGTTCTAAGTAAATTCGAAACATTTGTTTATTGCACAGAACAAAAACTAGTTCCAATTAAGATACGCACAATCTGCACCACCAAGTTGCTGAAGGGCATGCAAGAATCGCTTGTGCAATTCCTGTGACCAACATCGTCGTTGCTTTCTCTGAGTCTGTCCTTTCTCCTCTTTTTTGCTGTCTATTATTCTCACTGGTCCTGTGGAACTTGTAGCAGGAACTGGTGGTGAAGACGGTGCTTTACCAATTGCTGGTGCATAATTATTAGCCTTTCCGTTAACCACAACACTTTTTTCCTCTCTTTGGAACGGTTGAAAAGCTCCACCGTTTCTCTTCACTTCAACAACATTTGCTTTTCTGGGCACATCCTAAATCCCCACAAAACAAAAAAGAACATCCTTAAAAAAAATTATCAATGCAAAGCTAAATTAAATAAAATAAATTTTGGGTGTTTTGTGTTTTGTTTTTACCTCTTTGGTAGGAGGGGGATTGGGATTCCACAACTGAACGGATCTAAGCCAATCTGATTTCTTTTTATCAGAAGTGGTTTTTTTGTGGTGATGAGAATGTTGCTCATCTTCATCTTCATTTTCTTCTTCTTCTTCTTCTTCTTCCTCTTCTTCAACAGAATCTTGAGACGCTCTTTTCTTAATAGGAATGAACTCTTCAAAAACAGGTCCTTCATCCGTTGATGTCTGCTCCGAACACTCCGATTGACCATTCAAATTGTACTCCGTAACCGTTCCAGACAATTGCTGCCTGCACCCCTCAATTGCTGCATCAAATTCACACAGACAAACAAAAAAGAAACAAAATCAAATCTCGAGTCCAAAAAATGGCAAAACTGGAATTAACACACCCAAAACCAGAAGCCGGAAACTTCAAGTTCACATCACAAAAGGGTGTTAGATTTTGGCATTTTTTTCAAGGTTTTACCTTGCGTGACAAGCTCCAACGACAGAGGAAGCTCTTTGGGGAAAACTTGAATTTTTCTCCTTTCTTCCTCCAATGCTTCGATGTACTCACGGAACCCCATTTTCCGGGGAAGCATTTTTCTCAAAAATTCGAAACTTTTTCTCTTGGATGATTCTGCGTTGGTGGGTTTTGAGTTTTGTGGGTGTGAGAGGGAAAACAGTTTGAGGTAGAGGATGAGGAGGAATATATAGGGAATGGCGTTTTGTCAAAGCGTGGAAAGAAAACGGATCCAACAATGAGAAAATTTGTAATAATGGGATCTAATCTGAGCAGAATCAAAATTTGGAATAAACTCTGAAGAGAGAGAAGACGTAGGAAGTTAGAGAGAGAAAGTGATTGGACGGTCCAGATGAACCGAGGTGAACATCGAGGTCGGGCCGTCGCGTACAAAAACGAATATTTGATGCGTTTTATTATATTCTTGCATATTCCACTCTCTTGTGTTCCTTTTTTTTTTCTTTTACTATGTTTCACTCTCTCTCTTGTTTTGTCATTTGTGTATTTTCTTTATTGGTATATATGAAAAAAGCTGAACAATAATGCATTAAATTATAGAAAAAAGCTTTATCTAGTTTAATAAATATTTTCATATTTTCTTTCAGTGTTTAATGCTTTAAAATAATTGAATGGATTTAAAATGAATGAATGGACTTAAGTTATGATGATTTTTTTCGTAAGGTTTGTTGTTAAGTGTTAGAAATGAAAACACGAATTGAATTAAGATACGACGACACTATAAATTTAGATTCTACTCTTAATTAAACTATTTAAGATTTTTTTTAACTACTAAGTGGTATTTTTGAGAGTTAATTAAAGTGTAATTTTGTTTCAGAAAAATATGAGAAAAAATAATGAAAGGAAAAAAAGAGGGTATAATTATGAATATTCTGGAGTGTGATTCCCTTTGAGTTTATTGTGGGCTGGCAAATGCGTCAGCGGTGTTCTCTCTCATATTCTTCACCGCCTCTCACATTTTATTCATAGGATAAGAACAAACAAAGACTATTCTTCTTCTTCTTCTTATATTCTCTTTCTCGTTGTCTCTTTCCTCATCTATCCCAATTCCATTTTTTTATGTATTTAGGGTTTAGTAATGTTGATAAACTCGTTCATCTTTCAAGTAATCAATGTTGAGAATTTTAGGTCAAAATGTACGGAATGCATGTGATCTCTCCGTTATCATCTTTCTAATTTTAAGAATTATTTCTTATTTTATAATATTTTTATTAGAGTATATTATGTAATATAAATTTTGAATAAAATATTAATTCAATTTGAATTTTATATCAGAAGAAAAGTTATAAAAGATTTAGAAAATGACGTGAAACAATAGAATTAAAACAAATAAATAAAAATTAATAATTCTCACCATATTTTATTTTTGATTTTCAACTAAAAAATTATTCTATTAAGTATTTAAAATATTTTTTCCTTCTAAATACTTTCTTGTTTGTGTAAAGACCTAAAAATTGACATTAAGAAATGATAGTAACTTAAAAATAATGAGAAGCACTTATTTTAATATTAAGTTTTAATATAAATATTTTATTATAAACGAGTTTTATTATTTCAAAATATATTATCTCTTTATAAACTACTTTTCTAGAGTTCTTTCACTTTTCTCTAGAAGTTGTTGTCTTCTGTTGGTCCGATCGAAGATTTGAGACCATAAGAGTGATCTTTGCAACGAGCTCTTCAATTTGGACCTATCATTTTCTCTATTCGTGTGAGTTGAGTTTCAACCATTTTTCTTGGTCTTTCTCTATTTTCTATTGCATGTAAGTCTTTTTTTTCGCTTGCATGTGTCTTTTTAATCTACTATATGATCAGTCTCTGTTGATTGGTGATCATAATGATATGTCATCATCATTCTTATGATGTTTTAGTATTTTTAGATATGTTTAAGTTGGATATGTGTAAGGGAAGTTAGTTACCATCAAAGTGTGTGTTTATCAAATTGATTATATTTGAGGAGTAAATTGAACTCTCTCATGAATTTTATCAGTGTGTATGTTATGATGTAATATGGTATGTTATGGAAGTTAATTCATGCTTGAACTTGTTTGATTTTTTGTTGATTGGGAAATTTACAATCTAAGCAATTGAACAAGTTGATACTCTCATTTATGTGTTAAAACTATTTTGAATCAATGTATTAAGGAAGGAGTACTAATTTGAGTAATTGATCAGGCCCAAGTTCACTTAACATCACAAAGTGAAGTTGTTGTCATTTGGTGCGACGCTAAGCGACACCAAGGGGCGTTGAGCACCAGTTCCAATGCAGGTTTGGGAGCAATTGTAGCTCCAGGGCGTTGGGTTACAATTCAAGACTCGTGTAGAGTAGAATGAGTTATGTGATGAGAGAGGTAGGAGGTCTTGTTATCAAGAATAAGCCTAAGGTTCTTGTGAAACTTAAAGACTAACCTTATGTGTATCAGCTCAACTATGGTAGAGCAGCTAGCAGTATTCTTTTTATCACCACAAGTGTCAAAATCACCAAGAACCATACATCAATGCCTAGATCCAAATAATTGAGTCTAGAGAGTCTGTAATTGTATGTTTGGTATTTTTATGAATGTTTGAAATATGTTATTTTATGATTTGGTTGTTTTAGGTTAACTCTTTCGTATATCAACTTACCCTATTGTGAACTTTGTGTTTTCTTGTGTTGTTCGTCTATTTCTTTTGAGATGGTCACTTATTCGATGATAATAGATGAAATTGCAAGTTTAGAGGCACTTTTAAAGGATAATGAGCTATTAGAGAGTAATGGAAGGTCTCAAGGAGCTTTAGTAGTGGTTAGTTTTTGTATAAAGTAATTTTGGTTTAGTTTGAGTGTATAAATGATATATTTTTATAGTTATTTATTTTGTAAGACTGTATTAATATACTTTATACACTACATTACATCTTTTGAGTACTATGATGAAGTATTGTTCTTAAATAGTTTTAAGCTACTAAAATAGGATGTTAGCGTTTGATTTTGTTGTCAAGTGTGATTATTAGTTTTGGTTTTCATCTCTAACTTGTTAATTAAGTCACTTCTTCGATCTTTAATTTCTTCCAACAATAATTAAAGTATTGTTTTTTACTTTAAGACTCGTCCTCTAACCAGTTGAAGGATATTAGAAAAGAAAATAACAAATTAATCGATAAGTTAAAAATAAAAAGACGAAAAAACAATCACATAATCTCACTAACGAGATAAAATCAAATGACAAATAAATTTAATAAAAAAAAATGTAAGTTCATAAGATACTCAAAAACTAAATTAAGTTTATCTTAAAAAGTATTTACTTCTTAAAATAATTATTATACTAGCGTAAACATAGGTATTATTGTGCCTGTGTGCATGCATTTTTTAAATATATATGATGATATTATATGATTAGGTGATACTGTAATATTACTAACTTAATATATAAAGTGAATTTATATTTATTAAAAGCAGTGGAATAAATGGAGAAAATAAGAAAAAATAATTGTTAATGAATAAAAGATAAACAATGTTAGAATAGTTTGATAGAAGATATGTATAATAACTCTTAGTCTTTAAAAAGTAAATAAGTAATTACAATAAACATTCGCTTAACTCTGCATTTTGATTTTTAGAGTTTGATGCAGACTTAATTGAGATGTGGATGAAATTTTGAGAGTCATATTACAACATTTGGATATTATGAGTTTAGAATTTGTGAAAATATGAGAGATATAAGATATATGTTACAAAGGGAGAGGAACTTGTTATTTTATTTTATTCATTTACTCTCTCTCTCTCTCTATATATATATATATATATATATATATATATATATATATATATATATATATATATATATAAGGATTTCTTCTTTTGTATCTACAATTATTTATTCCTAATTTATTTATTTAAGTCCTCATCTCGTCTAAATCTGTATTTGGAGAAGAAAAATTTTCGGATCAATAATTTTATGACTTTACTTTTAGAAAAATCACAAGAAACCATTTGACTATCTATTTATCTATCTATATATATATATATATATATATATATATATATATATATATATATATATATATATAACAAATAATTTGACTACGCGCAATCCTTATATGCTTAGAATATACTTAGTATAAGTATGAAATAAAATTGTACCAACTTATCATGTTAAAATCTAAAACCATTTTTCTTTAATATTTCATACATTTACTTTTGTTTTGTATATAACGACTCTATTGCAATGAAAATAGAGACTAAAGATATATTTAAACTTTTTTATTTTTAAAATACGAGCAAAATTCAATGTATGTCGCCAAAATCTTTTACGGACGTTATTTATTTATCTAAAATGAATTTTAAAGGAAAATGTATGATTTACAATTTAAGAGAAATAAAAATAAGAAAAAATATTTTCTGAAAATAAAACTCATATTAACGTATTTTTGTGAATACTAAAACTACTAACTTTAAATTTTTAGAGAGTAGAAAATTAAACAAAAATATGAAGATCAAAAGTAAAATAGAGTTGTTATATAAAAAACAAAAGCATATTTGTGAAATATTAATCATAAAGGAAAAATTGTTTTAGATTTTAACAAAGATAAGTTGGTATAATTTTATTTTATACTTATACTAAGTATATTCTAAGCATATAAGGATTGTGCGTAGTCAAATTATTTGATATTTAGCTTGGCTTGTTAAATGCATTTAACCATTTTAATTTAATCTCTTTCGTTTTCAGTCTTTTTCATTTTAGATTTGGGGATTTTGTTGGGATATTATTAAAACAAAAAAATTCATGAATTTTGAGAAAGTCATGCATTGGAGAACATACGCGGTGACTATGTTTAAAAATACATAAAGTTATAAAAAATTAGTGGATAATTTTTTATAAATAATAATATAACATAGTTATCTTAAAAAATTAAAAAATGGGTAATTTCGTATTGTTTTACTCTTTCTTGTTTGTGGCTCACCATAATCACGATGAGGGTCTTGTTTGTCTCGGTATTCTTTTCAAAAACAATATTATTTATAATATATATTAGTAAAAATAATATAAATATTATATAATTCCTTAAATTGATTTATTAATATTTTTAATTGAGTGATTTTTAATTGAGTGAGATTAAAAATATTAGTTTTATATTTTAAGCTACAAATGCATTAAAATGGATATTGTCATTTGAATCTGGTCTAAGATGGATTGATAGTAGTTTTGTCGTGGTGGGAGAATTTGAAAAGATTAAAAATATTGGGATGGGTAAGTTGTTTTGTGGGTTGATATTGTTAAGGTCATAAAGTTTTTAAGACAATGATTAAAGGAGCTAGTTTATAAAATTGAAGAACGAATGTGATTTTTGTGACTTTATAGCATATTGATTACATTGTGTTGGTTTATTTGAATGTTACTGGTGTAGTACTTTGATTTCATTTTCTAACAATCATTTTATTTGAATGTTATCATGGAAAATTTTTAAGTAAAACATTGTCGGTATATACAATTTATTAGAATGAGGATATATGTTGTTTTATGGCTTGTGTAAACTATTTTTAATTATTAGAAGTGCTTTATAAATTGCAATACGATTATTCTTTACCTTTTATAATTTGAAATGGTGACTATATTGAGTTGTGCTTGTTAATTAGAAATGTTTTTGTGAATTTGTGTGATATTAGTAGTTAAATTAGTTATTTCCAAGGGAGTGGCACTAAGTGGTAACTCTAAATACAAATATTGTAAATGATTAATTTTAAAAACCTTGCTTGAAGTAGTGATGTGTGGTTGAGTCCCAGTAGCTAGTTTCAAGGAAAAATACTACTGTTTAGGGTGTCAAAGTGTGTATTGAAGGGGACTTTGGGGGGGGGGGGGGGGGGGGAGGGGGGGGGGAGGTGTGACTATCTTGACTCTACTAGTTTCTAACTCATATAGAGTACGACATCTAGGTGGTGTGAGTCAAAGGATGCTCAACATGGACAATATGATAGGAAAAAGGATCATACTTAGGGAGCTAATGCAGTTAACCCTGTCATGGCTTGGTTTGGGAACATTTTTTCCTGAGTGATGGAATATCAATGGAGGATTTGGTAGTGAAAGGTGCAGAGTTTCACGAGTCTATTCAATACATTAATCTTCCAAAAGTAGTATTTAGAATTACTTTTGTTGTTTTAGTAGCATTGGGATGAGCCATGTGGGCTGATACCTAGTATATGACTTGATGAATGTGAACTATTTGCGCCCTTGAACTGAATTTTGTTAACTGATGATGTTTGGATAGAGTAGTGTGGTTTGACGTTGGATAGTACAAGTTTACTAATTGAGAATTTTGTGATTTTATGTTGGACTTTAAAGAGAAGGTTCATGGAATGAGTAATTGAGAAGTAGAGATATGAATAAATGAGGAAGAATTGTTGATTTAATGAATAAATAACATCTAAATTATTTTTTTCTTTAAATGCATTAACTTACCTTGGTATTTCTTATTGGTGTGTTGTTTGTTTTCTTTTTTTTGCGATTATCGTATAATAATACGTGATTAGAAGTAGGTGCAGACGAGGCTAGTAACTCTAAAGTTGAGACAAGGCTTTGAAGAGCATATATAATATTAGTTAAATAAGAGCACCTCTAGTCTTTTGGGGTGAATGTATCAAAACTTCGTCTTTTGTGAAACTTGGAACCACTATTGTATTTTGTTTGTAATGACCCTAATTGCCACAATTATATTTTATATATATATATATATATATATATATATATATATATATATATGTCATTAGTTATATTACATGGCTAAGTATACATATTTATGTTTAAGAGAATTTTAGGGTGATACATTTTGGTGTTAGAGCAGTTCAAACCTTAGGTGAGTTGTGGGAAGTGGGGTCTTATATTTTCTCTTACATTGGTTGTGTTTGTCTTATTGATTATTGTGTAAGTCTAGTTTGACTGATTTGGTTGGTGAAAATAACAATACTAAGAGATAAAGTATCTAGAGTTAGTAATAAGGGTGCACACTCATGACTAAATATAAGATTATTTTCAGTCTTAATTTTGAATATTTTTATTGGTGAGTGAGTCGATGATAATCATATGATTATGCAATATGTTTTGGATGGTTATTTCCATTTTGTGAGTATTTTGACTATAAACATATGTTTGATTTTAATGTTTGAAATTTCATTGCATCGAATGTTATGTCATAGATGTAGAAGTTGTCTTTTTGGGTTGATAGTTTTATACCAATAATTGTTTATATGTAGCATTATATAAGGTAGGTGTTTTGGCACTACTGAAAGACATAATGTTCAAATGCATTTGAGATGTTGACATTGAAGGATATCTCATTTTTAGGATGAATCGACTTTTCGTTATGTATATTTTATAACTATTGAGGAATAATAAGTAGTATGTTTAAATTATAGGGAAATGAAGTTAATAGATAGTATAAGCGTGGAAATAATTAAGTTAAGGTAAGTTATTCCACGTTTAAGTCTCAGTTAGAGGTTAACTATGAAGCTTAGATAAGTATAAGTTAGCAGTGTAGAAATTTACATAAGTGTTTCCATAGAAAGTGTCAAGGTTGCACTTCTAGATGGAAATATAGTTTTCTTGGAATTTGGTAGAATGGGGCTAGAATTGGTGACACCTTATGAGGTAGTTTCAACTAATAATTAAAAGTTCAAAAAGAAATTGGGAATTTGGAGGGAGAGACAATTTATTTGGTCAATTGTGTAGAAAAGAGAAGCAATGATGTAATTGTATGGAGAAACAATGTTTTCTAATATATATAGATGAGGTTAGGTATCCATAAAATCTAAGTGAATAATGAAGAAGCGCAAAAGGTAACCTATATATGTGACTATTATGAGTAGATAGTGATGTTGTTGGAGAGATGAATGATCTAAACCATATTCATAGAAAAATGTATTGTAGTTTATATAGATGATATGTTATGTATCTTATACTCAAGAGATGCATTATTGAGGACAATGATAACATTATTGAAGAAAAACAATATAAGTTGGAGATTTGGTTAGTGAAAATGTAAACGTTGGAGCACTTTATATATCAACCCAAAGAACCTAGTGAATCCAATCAAGGCATAAGTGATAATTCAGTGAAATGCCCCAATACTAATTAGAAGGACAATGGTTGTTTGAATCTAGTAGGTTGTTACAAAATGTTGGATTTTTTAAAGATAGTGATGTTGTTAATACAACTAAATTGCAATGCATGAACATTTTCTAGATGAGTAGGATTTTTTAGAGTTGAAGTAAAGATTAACTGGTTTGTAAATATTGGAAGTTTTTGACTTACTATGATGTTTTAAGTATAGTATACTACATCATGGGTTGAGATAAGTATGAATACTATATTCGAGTTTGATAAATTATGTTTGAAGCAATACAATAGACTCATGAGAAGGATTAACTTAATAGGGAGGGATATAAGGATGGATCACGGTAATGGTGTTGCCTTGAAGATCTAAAGACACTATCTTGATGGTCCTAGTTTCAAAAATCAATATTGTATGAGTCTAACTAATTATTTGATTAGAAAGGGCTATAAATGTTACACAAGATATTTATGAAGTTCTAGGGATTGCAATTTCAAGTATTTGTGACATCTATAGAAGGAAAATTTTCTTAAAGAAGACCTCGAGTAAGAATACAGTCTAAGTGTAAAATGGTACGATCAAGGATTTAAGTTAATAAAGTGAAAAATACTTAATAGACTAAGAATTTCATAATGAAAACCAATAGGACTCTAGGGTTTAAAGAGTGGTTCACTATCGGAAAGTAAGAAGTTAGAGAAAATGATTTGGTATACAATTTATAAGGAAACTTTGTTCATATCAAACATGATAAAGTATATCGATACCTGAAGGGTTCTTTGGATAGTCTAGCATAATGTTGGAAGATGTTTAGTGTGAATTTGTTTACCTACCTATTAAGAAGTCGTCTTAGAACATCAAGGATTTGAGAAAGTGTTATAGTAATTGGACTTGACTAGGTAGAAACGGAAGTAGTATTACTATGAAAGTGATTTCTTTTGTCATAACTAGTGAAAGCATATAAAGCATAGTAGATGGAGGATTAATGAATACACAAATCTCTTTCGAGTGAAAAAGTAGTATATTAAAATATTATGAGTTTTAGCTAGTGAGTTTTCTTGAGGAAATAAGAGTTGATATAAATGGTTAAAACCAAGAGGTGATACAAGTGATAACAATTAAGATTAGAGAGTAGTAATTGAGTGAAAGTCTTAAAAGTTTGAAGTTGGAAGTTTTGTATCTTCATATCATGTGGTTATAATAGACTAGTTATAATTAGTGAATTTGAATTTGAAGAAAATCTTGGACCTATTAAGTGTTAACAAAACTAAAAGATATCTATAAGGAAATTAAAGATGCCTTAAGGTTAGAAATATAATACATGTGTCAGAAGATGATAATTTAAAGTAGATGGAGAAGACATAGTTAAGGTTGTAAATGTTTATTTAACTTGTCAAAAACAAAAGGTTGAACCTCATAGATTTGAGTGCATGTTATATTGGTTAGAATCCCAATGTTAAAGTGAGATAATATTTTCATGAATTTTTTTAATATGACCAATCATTTATAGGATGATGAACAAGTAGAGAGAGAGCTATCTAACTCTTTCGAATGCAGGAATGAAATTTTACTCTTAGAAGCATTTGTCATTAAAAATAGTTGTTAAGGAAGCAAATATATAGATCCTTAGGAAATATTATATATGAAGAGATGCGGAACACTTTTATGCTAGTCTTATAATAATGCAAGTGTGATGTTTGGATTAAAAAGTTAATAAAACAAAAGATTGAAGAAGTTAAAAGATAAATAAATAAAAATGATTCAATAAAGGTTGAAAACGTTGTCAAGTATGTGTAACTCTTATAAAGATCAAAGAAGAGAACCTTCAGAGTCCATTTCTTGGTGAACATGTTTTCTAAGAGTTACACCATTCACAATTCAAAGATATTTGTTAAAACTCTTTAGTTGAATAAAGAGTAACAAAACCCAATTTCCCCTCTAAATGTAATAGAGTGATCAACTAAGGTATCAATCCAAAGAAATGGCAAAAAAAAAAAAAATGAGTGAATTGAGTGTATGGATTTCAATGCTCAAAACATGTTTGGCAACAGACAAAAATAGGTCAACGTGACAACTTTTATAACATAATTTTATATAAACTATTCTACTACATACCAATGAATGAATCGATTTATTTAACAATGCAACATGTTTATAATGAACCAAATTGATTATTTAATCGAAGAATTTGATTGAAATATCCCTAAGACTAAAATCCCTAATTTTAACATAGCCTAAAAATGCAATTTAACTGTTTAACTACTCAAACTATGAAATTTGGAAATTTGAGTTTGAAACTAGAAATGATAGTGTAAATATGTTTCTAATCATCAATCTAACCTTAAATAGTAATGGGAATAACAGTTCAAGACCAAAATATTAAAATCAAAAGCGAAACCTATTCTAGAACATGTGGCGCAAATATTAACTTCCATTACAGACTTTTAGAATTTTAAAGAAACCACGTCTAATTGAATTTTAAATTTCCTAAAAAATTTTAAATGGACATGTTTATCACATGAAAAATTAAAATTTAACAAATGAATTTTGAAATAGTGGTGAAGAAGCATGGGAAATTAATTAAAAATAGGAAGTCAAAATCTGAATTAGATTAACATTAAACTTGAAGAATTTGATGATTCACCTTGATTTCTAAGGATTAAATTTAAATCCTTATTGTTTAGAAGTTAAATTGGACTTACTAAAGCTTATAATCAATTCGAATCTAAGTTTAGTTAATTTTTAAAGAATGATTCATTAACTCATCAAGCCAACTGCAAAATCTGATTTAAAATGAAAGAAGAGATGAAGAACAATGCACGAGAAATGGAAATTTGCATTGAACAGCTATAGAACATGTAGAAGAGAAATTTAATCGGTGAAAATGGATTAAATTAAACTAAATTGCATTAAAAGAATAGAGAAAACAGAGAAAACCACAAGGTCAATTTTTTTTTTGCCCGTTTCCTATTCTTGGCTTAGTCAAATTTCTTCATTTTTTCATACTCTTTTTTGCATTATTCATGTAATGTTTGGCTTGACTTTTTGTGGTTTCGATTATTTTCTATTCTTGAATTTATCTTTAAGATGTCATAAAGCTTTAATCAATTTATTTTCACACATACATGAGCTCAACTTAGTCGCAACTCCACTAACACACCTCAAAATACCCAAAGAATATTTATGCAACTAAAAAATTATTTTTAACATGTTTTTATATATCATGCTCAATATACCCAATTATAAGAAATCCTGATTAAAATAAACTTTTAATGGACAAAAAGTAATTAAGAATCCAAGATTAAAGACTAAAGAAGGACATAAATATGCACTCATCAACATGACATTGGTGAAGCTCCCAAATCCACCAATGTAGAAGTAATCTGGTCCTAATGGAAAACTGACTTAAGTGTATCCTTCAAATAAGGCTATGAAATAAAGAGGTCTTTCAAATAACCTTCCATACAATAATTAATAACAATATAATTAATTCTAATTTTAATGACATAGATTAATATAAAACATTCTAAATAATTAGAAGAAATAAACAATTGTTTACTACCACGTATTATTTTGCATCATTCCATAAACTTTCTAATATCTAGTAGATATATAATAGTGAGATAATTGAACACTTTATTATTAAAAGAATTATATACATAATTATCATTTTACTTAAATTTATTTCAAGTATTTATTTAACATTGAATTACAATTACAACTGCAACTATATACAAATTTCTTATTCTACAAGAAAAAAGTAATACATTTATAGATTCTTAAACAACTTTATACTACTATTTTTTATTACTCGGAGTTGTGCAGGGAGGGACCTTTCCTGTTATTTTTGGTTTCACTTTACTGCATACAACTATTGTCAGAGCTCCATTGAACTTGGATCAACATTAGATATCTCTACACCCTGACATGGTACACCACTACTACAAGAAAAAATCAATCCTTCTTTAGTTGCCGAAGTTCCTTTAATGTTCTTGATGATAACTTTGCTTATCCTTATTTTTTATGGATACTGGATCATCACAACAATAAGAAATGATTTAAGTTAGTCTTTTAAGCCACGTTGTTGTGCTATATGAAATATTTTGCAACTTGAATAATAAGATGAACACATATATAAATATATAAGAGACCAAATACCTTTTCGGTACATTGGTTCCATGGACAATACTCTTGGTCTATGATGACAGGGTTCTTAACATTATCCATGGTAATATCCTCAAATCTCATGTTAGTAACTATTATTGTTCCTGGCGTACTAGGCCAAGTCTTAATCCTTACTCCATTGTCAGTTACTTTCAAAGTGCAACCCTTAATTGTAATACCGTCAACAAGCTCTTCTTCTTTATACTTTCCAAGGCTTCCAATATTAATACCATGGCCAGGTCCACATTTCACATTTTGGACAAGAACATTCCTACTACCATCACCTAGTGAAACACAATCATCTCTAGTAGCAATGTTTGTATTAAGAACATTCACACCATTTGATCTTCCAATATGGATGCCATCGGTGTTGGCGCTATTATGTGGAGCACTTACTTTAAATCCATCAAATGTGAGATTTTTGCATCCTAAAATGTTAACATGGAAGTGTTTGCTATCCTTGCTAGTAATGCTACGAATTATTGAATTGGTGACAAAGTTGAAAGCAAAATTTTGTTGACATTTGATAAAAGAATAAAGAAATGAATTAAATCTAATTTTGATAAACGCATATGTTAAATTTTATTTGAATTTCAAAAAAAAAAGTATTTTTGTACCATGCCAAGTAGTTTGCAGCTAAATTTTTTTGAACAATCATTTTGTTTCCAAGCATAAGAACCTTGACCATCAAAGACTCCGTTACCAGTTATGCTTAAGCCGTCAACATAGTCAATCCTGAGAATTTTGTCACTGCCAACATCCTGTGACTTTACTGGTGCTTTGATTGTGCTATCAACATAAAGTTCAATAGGAGCCTTACAAGGACCTTTTAAAAGTACATGTGTCATTTGAAATGTCCCTTTTGGAATCACAATTTTTGTATGAGATGTGGATGGACATGCTTTAGCCTAAGCACTTAGCAAAGCCTTAAGAATATGAAAATAACAAAACACTAAAAAGATTGCAATAATAACAAAATAATCCTATAATTTGATATGAAATATGGTTTTGTTCCCATCAAACAATCTCAGTTCCTTTTTAGCACAATATCAAGTATTCATACCTTAGCAATATTTCCATTTGGCTTTCCTCCAAATTGCGATATGTCAAGAGTCGTTGATTGAGTTAAATCAAAGCTAAATACAAAAAAAGATAAAAATAATACGATCATAAAAAATTTCATCTTATCTATTTATTTTCAATTATACTACACTTTGAATTGTGTTTAGTGAATTATTTCTCAAAGATGGATGTTTGAAATTGATTTATAATAGAACAACATGAATCCAAAACCATGAATGTTATTAGTAATTATGAGACATACCTTACTATCTAAATATGTCTTTTCCTTTTTTTAGATTTTCAATATATTTATAGGATTCAGTTATAAATTATTAACTTTAGATCACTCATGAACAACCTATTTTAATTTTTTTCCTACAAAGTATCAATGTTAGAAGAAATAATTCAATTTAAGAAATAAGTTATCAATGTTAGAAGAAATGATTCAATTTAAGAAATAAGTTTTCATTTCTTAAGACAAGATGTTTTTAATCCATACTCTAAATAACAAAATTTGATTTCTAACTATTTCTTTTTCTTCAGGAATATTACTTTTAAAACTGTTATAATTTAACAAAATTTATCCCTTTTTAAAAGATATTTATTGTGTGATATACTATATTTTGAAATAACATTATAACTACTAAGTGAAAATATTGTGTCGAGCGTATGTGTTATTTTTTTTATGGTAATAAAATTTTTATAATTACAAAAGTAAATATAAATACTTTTTATAATTTTATTATTAATAGGTTTTATTTATTTAGTTAAATTTTTTTTATTGTAAGTATTACTTTACTTAAAAAATAATTACATTTAAAAAGTGTGAAAGATAAGATAGTGAGAACATGGACTAATTAGGGATATAGAAACTTGGAGTGGCAAAATAAAATTTGTAGTGTAGCAACTTTTCAAGTAAAAAAAAGGAAAGCTAAGTATAGAGGTTAAAATCTTCTATCGTTAGTTATTGATTTACTAAAATTTCTAAAATAAAATCAGGGATGACAACGGAAGGAGGACTGAGATGAGTTTCATTATTTCATCCCCAACCTCGAAGTAAAAATTCTTACTCATCTTCATTCTTATAAATGACAACTATAAAAGTTATGTCATCCTCATCCAAGGTAAGTGGGATACTTGTGCCCATACACATACTTGTTTTCTTACTCTTTAATATTAGTTAATTAATTTTATAAAAAAAATTACGAATAGAAACATTATATTACCAAATATTCTATTTAAACAACATATTAAATGTCAAACATTTAGAATGAAAAGATAATTACATAAATTTTAAATAAGATTACTAAATAAGTCATTGGAAAAATTGTAACAATTATATAAAGTTCTACACAACTACAAATAAATAAAACTTTATTACAACCGAAACAACCTTTAATTTTGAAAATGTTAATGAAACAAACTTGGTACAGTTACAAAATATTTTTAAAAAACTATAAAAAAGAACATATTTAATTTACAAATATTTAAAATTTTTCTTTCTTTAAATTATAATAAAATCTTTTTTTATATATTAATATTTAACTTTGGGTGGGAGGCTTGTGCAAACGAGAAAGAGAAAGGTGAGGGCATTGGCGCTATTTCTGAAATTTTAAAAGTCAAATTGATGTCAGATCCACCCACAAGAGACGTCAATTTCAATTTGATGTCGACCCTAAGGCCAATAGAAGTTAAAAATTGCCAGACCAAGGGTAGTTTCACATTAACGTCTGTTGTGAGGAGTCTAACGTCAATTTTGACGAAATATTTACAAAAGTGCCACTACACATTTTTAATGTCAAATTTTGGGTCATGCAAAGTGGAATTGGTGACATTATAAGCCCTTTTTGTGCAGTAGTGAGTGATACCGCCAATGGCGTAGGGTATGGTAAATGAATCAGAGTCTCCATATTTCTTTGGCATTCCTAGTGGAAAATAGTATAAAATGATTGCAAATACCCCTTTTTTGATCTTTCTCTTTGTGAACGGATCTCCTTAAGGAGTCGAGCATACTGAGGATCTGTTAAATAACATCAAGCAAAGGCATGCAAATTTCCACTTTTTGATTTTCTTTTGACAGTTCTCAGTTAGTTTCAATTTTTTTCTAAGTTTTCTCAACTATTGATGGAAATGGAAGGGGTGTCTTCAATAATCCCTTCTACCCTTTCTCAGCTTCATTCCCTTATACTTTCCAAATAAGTTCTTTTATGCTTCTGAAGGTAACAACTCCAACTTTTGTTATCAAATTCCCTTCTTCCTCATCCTTTGAATTCTTCAGCTAAATAATTCCTTCACTTAGTTGCTTTAGACCTTTGTTTGATCAAACTAATATTTTTCAGAACCCATTTTCCTCCTAAAATCCTTAACAAAATTTGGCCAAGATAGATAAAATATAGGGAAAGATAACCAAAATCATATGCAAATAAAGTCATATCCAAACTTCATTGAAGATAAACTAAACTATTCAATATTTGCTGCATATCCAAACCTTGAAAGAAGTTGGAGGGTGAACTAACTGTAAGACCCAAGGAATTTAAATAATATTTCTTAGCACACGCAGAATATGATCATAATATTGATTCTAACGATCAATCATAAGCAATATCCCATACTCATAAACATGCTATAAATTGTAAACGGAAGCGTACCTGAATTAGCCTTAATGATGATGTTCCCTTCTTATGAACACTACTGATCCACTGATCTTCCTCCTATATAGCACCTTTATTTCCCTTTGGTTTTCTCTCTTGATGGGGATAGAGAGAAAGGAACAGGAACTTAAAAAGTACGTTATGTCTTTATATGCTCTCAGAAGGGGACCACGACCATTTTTAAACTGTTAATTACTTAAGTTTTAGTATTTCTAATTTGGCCCCTCATCAAATTAGAAATTACTTTATGGTCTGTACACAATATTTATTTTCATGACATATGTCTTTAGCAAAAACTTTAATTTAGTGAGATCACTATATTATTTGGCTTAATAAATAATGGCCCTAACACATTTAATTATGTGTCATATATATGCATGACCCAAAATTGCTAACAAAGATAACCAAAATCATATGCAAATAAAGCTATATCCAAACTTCATTGAAGATAAATTAAACTATTCAATATTTGGTTCATATCCAAACCTTGAAAGAAGTTAGAGGGTGAACTAACTGTAAGACCCGAAGAATTTAAATAATTAAATAAATAATTATTTAATAAATGATGGTAGTGGGAGCCTTTATGGCATTAAATTCTGACATGTATGATGTGGAAAAGTACTAGTTCAAGTGGTTTAGAGTACTTAGTTATGTGTGAGGACTTGGGTTTAAGTCCTATGTATGCCATTTATGTGCTATTAAATTTATGATTGTTAATAACCATTTTCATTTTTGGGTCAAGGCTACCATTGTTCTGCACTATAGTGAGAAAGAATTTAGAGTGAATTTGGGTGGTGGGTTAAAGTGTAGAGATTGAATTGGAGAGAACTAAAGCAAGCAATTGGGAGCAAGGTTTAATCAAAGGTTATTCAAGTTAAGCAAGGATTCCAAGTTAGGGGAGTTCCTATTAGGTGTTTTTAATTTTGTTTATCGTACAAATATGTATTTTGTATCATGCTTCAAGTGTATGACCATGCCATTCTCGGACTTTTTCGCGTTTCTGGATTTTTCTAGAAATTTCCTGGCGGCACATGAACTACCACTAGGTGACACATGTGATTAAGCCCAATTTTCTAGGTTTCCCTATGAACCGCCTTGCGGCTGAAGGCGACCTGCCAGGCGATGTATTCGCTGTTGCTAGTTTTCCCTGGTTTGTTTGGTTTGAATTAGATTTTTATTGTACTTATACGATTGCCATGACAAGATTGATCTGTAATTAATTATTTGGTGGAAATTGTAAGAAATCTTAAAGGAATTTGAGGATTCGAGTTCATGTTGGGGTTGGAAATAAATAAGCATGAATTATGTTTATGAATGGTGTGCCGTTTTATAGAAATAATGTTAAAATGAACCAAGCATGAAACTTGTATGATGTGTGCATGTTAGGTTGTGTCAGTGCGAAGGTTAGTATTGCAATTAGGGTGTTGGGAGTCACGATTGGTGCTAGAAAAATCTGGCAGAAACCAGGTTTGGATGCACTGCCTGGCGGCACAGGAACTACCGCCAGGCGACACCTCAGAACAGGGCCAGATTTGATGCTTGTTCTATAATTTGGCGTTTGGGTATTGAATAATTTTATGTGAAAACAGAATTAACAGGTAGGAGGTATAGACAAGTAAAAATGTGTGTAATATGGATAAAGTTTATGTATAACTTTGCGATGGTTGGGGTTGCATTCACATAAAAACAACAGGCCGAATTAATTTAAATGGTTTTTGTATCTAATTGGGAATTGCACTTGAGTTGAAATTGGAATGGTTTATTTTTCCATTGATGTGTGGTATTCTATCAATAGTTTGAGGAAAGATATGTATTAATGGAGAAAATACGCTAAGTGAAGTGTGTCAGTGCAATTCAGTTCTATGACTATGCCTGGATGTATGAAATTGATTTTATGTATGGTGGGCCAGACTATATATGTCATTGTCATTGGCAGGTTGGTGGCTATGTTATTCCTAAAAGTGTATATGTAATATTGGCCATGTTGGTTGCATGATTAAATAGGTGTATTGTGATTTAGTTATGGTATAACTGGATCATCGTAATTGTACCATGATTTTTTTTGTATGATGTGATTGAGGTCCATTAGGACCTGCTTAATGTGCCAAAAACTAGTAGCATTGCACTACTGGTATGGCGCCTGGCGGCTTGCCCAAAGTGTGTAGAATCAAGAGGTCGGAGGGCAAGTAGACACTCGTGCAACAAAGGTCGATCAGTGTACTCACCAAAGTGTGTAGAATCAAGAGGCGTCTAAAATAAGGTTTGAAAGTTGAGGAACTAGGGAATGGGGAATGCTAACAGGGGTTAAAATTTGAGACACTTTAATTATGTCTTGTTGTATTTTTTTTTATTATTGAGCTCACACTTTTTGTGTGTGTTTGGCGATGATCGTGTAACTTATTACATGGGAGCATAGGTTGATGCAAGTGAGCGTGTGGATGCTTAGAGGCGGAGTGGGGGAACGACTATGGGAATTTTACTAGATTTCTTCTTGGAAGTTTTATGGACTATTTTGTATTGGCTTTACAAATACTTTATAATTGTAATATTTGAACGCCGCAGTTTGATTTGTTTTGGCGTGTTGAAATAAATGTTTAAATTTTCCAACATTATGGGAAAGAATTTTATAATAAATGAGGTTTTAATTATTATATTTAGTTGTTTTTTATTTTAAATAAGTAATTTCTGGCTATGACGTTACACTAACCACCTCAAGCCTTGTCGTCGCCATTGTGGAAGAGTCATCCCCAACAATGGAGAACATAGGACTCGAGGCCACTTGAAGGGGTTCAAAACACTCCCTACACGATAACAATTGGTGAAAACGAAAAAGAATCACGCTCAAGGATACCAAGTAACATGCATTTTCCTTAAATGCAGCACAACTTACCTTAGGTGGTGGTCACACAAGTCGTCGCAGTAGCTAGAGAGGCTTGGAAGAGAAAAAGTAAAGAAACTGTGTAGGGAAATGGCTTGTGCAATAGCTTTTGTAACATTTTAAAGCATATTTGCGTCGGATAAGTAGGGCGCTAACATCCTTTGACTTTACTTGCAATAGGGACCAACATCTTTCAACTTTTGTTGTAACAGGGTCGACATCCTTCGATTTCAGTTGTAGTAGGGCCAACGTCCTTCAACTTCGGTTGCAGCAGGGCCGACATCCTTCAACTTTGGTTGCAGTAGGGGCCGACATCAAATCGCAATTGAATGTCTGATTCGTGAGCGGTCGACATCAAACTTGTCATTTAATTTAGAAAAAGGCCATCGGTCATTTTTTACATTTACTTTTGCCTTGGACAAATGTTGGTTTGGAGACGTTATAACCCCTTTTTGTGTTAGTGGTTTCATCATATCAAAAACCAAAATGGATTCCCTCAGATGATGGAATGTATTCTCATCAACTAGGCTAGAGAATCATGGCAGCTGATTGATCAAATCAATTTTCAGCTCATAACTAACATCATTTTGTTCTTGATGAGTTCCCCACCACTTTGATTTGCTGCTCATACTTCCATATGCTAACTCCTTCAGTGACTTATTCTCATATCTAATCATCATGTTGTTTTTCCTCTCCAAATATACAACATAAGAAAAAAAAACTTGCAACAAACAAAGTTATATCAAATAATATACAATCTATGCACACAAATCTAATTACACTATGTAACACAATTTACATATTCACACATTCACTCAATTTCACCGATTCTCAGGAAACGACGCCATTTGTTAAAACCCTTTAGTTACATAAAGAGTAACAAAACCCAATTTCCCCTATAAATGTAATAGAGTGATCAACTAGGGTATCTATCCAAAGAAATGGCCATAAAAATTGGGTGAATTGAGTGTATGGATATGTCAACAAGTGTAAGACAGTGGGGAAATACAAAAGGAATCTAAAACAATCTTAAACTACTTCTAGAATGTAATTGAAAATGATGAATGTGTAATTATTTTATTTAAATGATATATAAAGTAGTTATTATAATATAAGTTTCCTAAAAAGATATGTAAAGTAGTTATTATAATATAAGCAAGTTATATATGATGATTATTTCTTAAACAAATTTATTAAAAAGATTTGAGATTTATTATGTGTGTGTTTTTCTTTATATACAAGATATTTAAAGAAATTTTCTGGGAAACAAAAACAAAAAGGTAGGAAAAGATATATCTAATATTTTATGGTTAATAGAAGGATCACTTAAAATCTTTGAATAGTATATAGTGTATTAAGGATGAGAGTGAAGCCCATCAATATACATATTAAACAAGTAAGTGTTACAGTTGGATGAGAAAGAACTCAACTAAGTAGATTTGGAGGACAAGTAAGAGTAAGATTCAAACTTAGGAAGAAGGGATAAAGTTTTAAATGACAAGTTTCAAAGAGGATGAAGGAAGAAGTGAACAAAAAGGGGTAGAGGGAATTTCCATATTTGCTTTCTTACATTCTTGTTTTCTTATTTTTCTTGTATGTATGTGTTTTGAATTTAAGAACAATGATGCTTTGAGGTTTGATTGGTATTTTCAATTCGTTATTTAAAGCTATGAGGATGAGATTTTTTGAAATTGCATGAGTATTATGGATAAATGAGTTAAAAAGATGGGTTTTTTGAAGACATATATTTTGGAAAGTTTCTACGTGTTTGTGAATGTATTCCACCATAACTGGGGAGACTCCTTGGAAGAGTGTTTTGTTCCACCATAGTCGGGGAGGTTGGCCTATGAGGGCGATGTGTTCCACTTATGGTCGGAGAGGCTACCCTTTGAGGGTGTTTTGTACCATTATAATCAAGGAGGCTGCCCATTGGGGTGATTGTTTAACTTTTGGGTGGGGAGGACCTCTTTTAGGATGTTGTGTGTGCATCTCTGTGAAAAGAATTTAATTTTTATTTATTTATTTTATTGGTTCCTTAAACAAAAAGTTTTGACCTTACTATGTTAGTTCACTCTTCTATTTTGGTGGTTGTGGTTTTCACCTGTGATTATCGTTTTTATATGGAAGTAGATGACCATACATCTGTTGAGGAAGATGCACAACACTAAGGAGAGTGGTCAATATTGGAAAACATTTGGGGCAATTTTTTAATCTTAAGTTTTTCCTTTTTAATGAAGTTTAAGGTTGTAATTTTTTTTTGTTTATTGAGATTTTCAATAAAATAGGAATGAAGTTTTATTCTAAATTATTTAATTTGTATTAATTATAGTTTTTAAGATGAAAAAAAAATTGGGATGTTATAGAATGAACCTAAAGCTAAATCTAGAAACAAGACAATGAAAAATGTATTAGAAATTATGTGATTTAATGCTCTAAGCTTTGGAATCAACTAAAAGTATATAAAAATATACTACAATTCAAATATGCTTTGGAATCTTATGTGATTTAATGTTCATAATGTGTTTTTTGTAATGTCTATGAGAAATGGAAATGTGCTATATACATGTATGAATGATGGAACACACCTAGAATTATCAAACTAACTACAATATCAATACACAATCAACTAACAAATTAATTTTCTCAATTTCAATCTCTAAAGCCAATTTCCAATTTTTTTTTTACAGCAAACTTGATTTTTTAGCTTTTGACATCACGTTTACTATTTATGATTCGTGTGGTAAAGCTGATTTTGATGTAGTCTAAATGCATGGAACCTAATGCAATCACTTAGATAATATCGACGAAATGTACAGAAACTCTAACCAAATCACAAACACAATTTCAATGCCCAAAACATGTTTGGAAGCAAGCAAAACTCGGTCAAGGTGACAACTTTTATAGCAAAATTTTATATGACCCATTCTACGACATACCAAAGAATGAATCAGTTATTTAACAATACAACATGTTTACAATGAACCTGATTGATTATTGAATGGAAGAACTTGACTAAAATATCACTAGGACTAAAATGCCTAATTTTAAACTGGCTTAAAAATGCAATTTGACAACTTAACTACTAAAACTATGAAACATGGAAATCTGAGTTTGAAACTAGAATTTATAGTGTAAATATGTTTTTAATCATCAATGTAGACTTAAACAAGAATGTGAATAAGAGTTCAATAACAAAATGAAAATCAACATCGAAAGCTATGCCAGAACATGTAGCGCACATATTAACTTCCATAAAAGGATTTTGGAATTTTAAAGAAACGACATATAATTTAATTCTAAATTTCCTTAAAAATTTTAAATGGATATGTGTATCACATGAACGACAATAAAATAATAAATGAATTTCAAAATAGTGGAGAAGCACGAGAAAATTGATTTAAAATAGAAAATAAAAATTTCAATCATATTCACATTAAACTTGAAGAATTTGATGGTTCACCTTGATTTCTAAGGATTAAATTTGAATGCTTAGTCTTTAGAAGTCAAATTTGGACTTACTAAAGTTTAGAATGAATATGAAATTATGTTTAGTTAATATTGAAAGAATGATTCATTAACTAATCAAGGCAAATGTAAAATCTGATTTAGAATGAAATAAAGATGAAGAACAATGCATAATAAATGGAAATTTGCGTTAAACAACTACATAACAATCAGAAGAGAAATTGAATTGTTGCAAATGGATTAAATACAACTAAACTGCAATAAAAGAAAGTTTTACAGGACATTATTCAATGGAGGAGGAATGAGTCTCAAGCTTAATGTTCCTAGCTCAATTTGGAGCCTAAGAAAGCATGTCTTCGAACTCTAAGCTCCTAAAAATGATAAAAAGGTATTCCTCGCCTCCATGAAATAAAAATGTGATATACAACGATCTGAACTAAACAACCTACCAACTGAACAACCTCTTGAACCAGTAAAAAGATTTCTGACTATTATAACTACTTTTAACTAATTATAACCTATATCCTAAGTAGCAAGTTTACAAATGACCTACCTTATAAGCTACTAGTCACAATATGTCTTTGAGTGACTTATTTGTGACTATTGGAGCTTCAAACAGGTTGCAATAGGTCACCTTTGATAGTTGTCATCCCGTGCTCGGTCAACTTTGTATAATTGCAGCTTTTTCTTTTTCCTTCTAGTGTGGCAGTAATTTTAAAGTCAATATTCTTTACTTTAACTCCTAATTTCACTCGTTGTTTACTTCCAACAACTCCTCAAGTGAAAATTGGTGCACCATCTAATCATAACATCCTTGAGTAGCTGAAGTGTTAAGGATCATTTTGGACCAATTAGATGTCGAAACATAGTAAGTTCATTTTCTACTCATTTTTCTGTTGAAAAAAAAGAGGAAGATGAACATCTTTCTTCAATAAGGGGTTTTGATGATGATGACTTTTGAAGGAGTATGAAAGACTTGATGATAATGCATGAAAAATGTTGAAGACTTAAAGAAGGCTTGGATTCCAGAGATACATTGAAGACTTAATGGTTTAGTTGTTTAGGTATTGTAATCTATGTATGTTATTTAAAATAATTAAATTAGTATGTCAGGATTCAAAAGGCGAAACCCAAGCAGTAGAGCACTAAGAGAATTTTATTTAATTGCAAAATTCATTGGAATAATCAATTATTCTTAGTGATAATCGATTATCTTAGTTAAAAGTGAATTTTGAGAAAAGCCTCTATGATAATCGATTATCATTGTCGATAATTGATTACCACTACTGATAATTGATTATAACTTGCTGATAATAGATTATCCTTACTGATAATGGATTATCACAACGAAATTTTTTTTTAGAAAAGTTTCTATGATAATCTATTATCATTTATGATAATCGATTATCTAAGCCAGTTATGACTTAAATTTTCATATTTTAACCTAATTTCTAAATAGGCTTCTATAAATAAAGTGGTAGGCTTTGATTTGAAAAAAAGAATTTAGAGAAATCTGAGTACTTGAGAACTCTCTGTGAGAAGGCTTTGGAAAACCTAGTGTGGGTAGAGCGATAACTTTCATCAAGTGGGATCTTAAGTGATTGAGTGTTGTTGAAGTTGCTAGGAGAAGTCGATCATCCTTTGTTTGTTTCAAAGGAGGTGTTCATTCCTTGTGTGATTCAAGGAAGGTGTTTCTTCATCTTTCGTGTGATTCAATAGAGGGTGTTTTCTAAACCCTAAACTTTCTTATCGGTGATTTATTTGTGGTTTATTTTAGTGATTGAGTTAATCTCATTTTTTATAGATTAACAACGGGACGTAAGGTCTTTTGATATGAACTAGTATAAATACCTTGTGCAAATTTTTCTTCCCTACTCCCTTTATTTTATTGTGTTTATTAAAATAAAGGAAAGAGTTTTAATTGAACTTTGATATTAAAAGGGAAAAATTTTAAAAGCGCAATATTTTTAAGATCCCAATTCACCATCCCTCTTGGTTTTTGTCCATTAACAAATTATTATGTTGCTTAATTCTAACATTTTCTTTAAAGCAATATGGTTTTCCCTCTTGCATATGGCTTTTTCTATTGCATGTGACTTTCCTACACTCCAAGAAAATCTTTATCTATTTGTGATCATAAAATCATACGTTGATTGTTGATGGGGTTTCTGTTGTGCAGATAGAGCAAACATTCATTTTGAAGTTATGTAAGGGAAAAAACAATGATAGAAATCTTCCTTCAAGTAAGGGAAGCTAATTATTTAGTTTTTTTTTAATTAGAAGTGCTAACTGTAGAAAATGGGAAATTAAGAAAGTTTAATTGAATAAAATTTTAAGGTTTTAGGCGTTGTGTTATGTTTTGTGTGGAATTTTTTTTTTTTTTGTATTGGAATGTGGTAGAGTGAAGAAAGATTTTACCCTGTAGGATTTTGCTGAAGAACAAATAGAAATCATGTCTTATGAGCCTTGTGTAATGAGTCAATGTATGTAGAAATGGTAATGAAAGGGTGGGTCATGGCTAGATTTTTTTTCTTAACTGGATTAGAATTGAGTTTATATGATGAAATTGTATCTCTAGATGTTAAATATGTATTAGAATGATAAACTTTTATGTGTTTTGAATTGTTGAGCATATTTATACGAATATGAATTTGTTGTTGGATGTAATTTGGTATATAATATTTAGTGTGGAGAAATGCATTTAAATGAATACTGTCTTTTGAATTTGGGCTAAGATTGATAGTAGTGTTGTAGTGTCAGGGGAATTTACAAAGCTTAAAAATGTTGGGATGGGTAAGTTGTTTTGTAGGTTGATATTAATAAGGTCATGAAGTTTGTAAGACAATGGTTAGAACAACTAGTTTAGAAAATTGAAGAACGAATGTGATTTTAGTATCTTTATGACATTGATTGTTGGCTAATTTAAATGTTGTTGGTATAGTTTTTTGATTTGATTTTCTACTAATCATTTTACTTGAATGTTATCATGAAAATTTTTTAAGTAAAACTTTGCTAGTATATAGAAGTTATTAGAGTGAGGATAAATGTTTTCTTATTGCTTGTGTAAATTGTTTTTAATTAGTAGAAGTGCTTTATAAATTGCTATATAGTTCTTCTTTACGTTTCACAATTTCAAATGGTGACTACACTGATTATGCTTTTTAATGTAGGAATGTTTGTGAAAATTTGTGTGATATTAGTAGTCAAATTAGTTATTTCCAAGGGAATGGCATTGGCGGATAACTCTAAGTACAAATACTTTAAATGATTAATTTAAAACCTTGCTTGAATTAATGATGTTTAGTTAAGTGCTAGTAGCTATTTTCATTGGAAAATACTACTATTTAGGGTGTCAAAGTGTATTGAAGGGGACTTTTGGGAGTGAGACTATCCTGACTCAACTAGTGTTCAACTCACATAGAGCACAAAATCTAGGTGGTGTGAGTTGAAGGAGGCTTAACATAGACGATATGATATGAAATAGGATCATACTTAGAGAGTTATTGAAGTTAACCTTGTAATGGCTTAGTTTAGGGACATTGGTTGGGAGTAATGGAATATCAATGGAGGATTTGGTAGTAAGTATGACAGGTGTAGAGTTTCAAGAGTTCATTTAACACACTAGTCTTCCAGAAATAGAGTCTAAAATTGTTGTTTGAGTAGCATTGGGCTGAGCCATGTGGGCTGATATTTGGTTTATGATTTGATGAATGTGATCTGTTTGGCCCTTTCGCTATTTTTTTTAAGTGAGATGTTTGGATAGCGCAATGTGGTTTGATGTTGGATAATACATGTTTAATGATTAAGAATTTTGTGAGTTTTTATGTTGGACTTTAAAGAGAAGGTTTACTAAATGAGTAATTAAGAAGTAAAGATATGGATAAACGAGGAAGGAATTTTGATTTAATGAATAACTAACACATATATTATATATATATATATATATATATAGACACACACACACACACATATATATATATATATATATATATATATATATATATATTTCATTGGTTAAATCTAAGTATTTTAGGATTTTACAATAATTGTTTATTCTTTGATCTAAAAATATGTGATAACTTGAGTGACAAATTTTATTTACATAACTCTAATCTTTTACAGACACTAGCATGAATAGATTGCTACGTGATGTAAAGCAATTGAAGTGTATTTGAATATAGATGAGAATTTTGTTCAAGGGAAGGTATTTAAGTTATGAGAATCAATGGGGTTCCTATAACGGAAATTAGTTTGAAAGATAACCATTTTGAGGTGTCATAGTGAGTTAACCTTGTTATATGGAATGGACATATGTCCTATTATGTAGGGTTGGAAAAGTGGGTTAGGCTCGACGACCTAACTCGCCAATATGACCAAAACTAGACAGGTCAGGTTAGATATTTTAACCTGCCAGCTCGGTTCGCACAAGCCGTCAACCCACTAAGCCAACCCACGAGTTCAGTCAGATTAGCCCGCAGCTCGTTTAACAATGAAATAGAAACCTTTTTTTTTTGCTTGTGTGAATGCAAGAGCGACCCACACACCACTCTTTTCTCAATGCAAAAATCCCATCCCATCTCATCTTCTTAGAGCGAAGTAAGGCAGAGTAAAGGGAAGCAGGGCGGAGCTAGATTAGCGACACTAGAAGGTTTGTTTTCTAATCTTGAAATTTGTGAATTACAACTTAAAATTGGGAAGTTTGAGATTTTCTTTTGTAATTGCTCTGTCCAGCACACCCCGTCCTCCCCTCTCGCAATCTCTAGAGCCGCCTTGAGCATGGAAGCATCAACCTTGATTATGTTAGGCTTGTGATGAATTCCCTCCCCAGTGTTGTATTAAAAAAGTGTTTCATTGTTGTTTTTACCTTTAATGATAATAATTTGAAAACTATAATGGCTTCCTTATATTTGTGATGCCTTTAATCTGCTGAATTTTTCCAAACAGATTAATTAATAGATGATCTAAAATTTTCATTGGTTTGTGATTGTGATTGTTATATAAACATAATTACTTTTCGTAGTGATGGGTTATTTGTGGAGAAGATGATGAATAGTTAAACTGAGATTGGATGGTTTGCGAATATTGGTAGAAAAGTGTGCTTCTAATCTTGTACAAAGAATGTGAGATTGGATGGTTTGTGACAAGCCCATGTAGTCATTAAAAATATTATACAAGAAATTGAAAAAAAAAATTAGGCCCTTTTAACCATAAAAAAGAGGCAAAAAAAATATGAAAAATTGGCAGGCCAGCTTGTCAACCCTCCCAATAATGGGACGAGTTGGATATCTTGGCATTTTAATAATGTGTGTGCAATGAAAGTAAAAAACTTTAACGTAATGGGGTTAAAAGGACTATATCTAATTATTTTTAAAGTTTGGAGACCAAAATATATCAAAATTTTGGACATAGAGGAATTCCAATTTTGCTTCAAAATTCAGAAACTAAAGACATATTTAACTCTGAGTAAAAGTAAAAATATGAATAGATAAAGAAAAAAAACTTATACAAAGATAAGTTATTTATGAAAAATAAACAAAAATATTTTGGCTTAAATAGTTATTTGGTCCTAGTTTTGGTTAAATTTTTCAATTTGGTCATACTTTAGGATTTTTTTCAATTTGGTCCTAAATTTCAAAAATATTATTCAATTAAGTCCTTTTATTTAACTCTGTTAAAATCGTTAACAGAATGTTGTATATGTGTCACTCTTCCACTGACGTGGTACACTATACAGTGACTTGGCCGTTTATTTACTGTGACAGAATGACCTGGTGTTTAATTGAAAAGGGGATTAGGTTAACGAATTTGAGGAAATTGGGATTATGGTTAGGGTTTGCTATTGGCAGAAAATTTGGGGAGGGATCGTTGTTAGGGACGAAATTGGATTGAACAATTTTTTTTTAAATACTTTTGATCTTGTTCTTTACAAGACTTCAAGAAAAGGTACAGCCTGAAACCTCGGTCATAATTTCTTGCTAAACATTGTTTCCATTGTAAGTCTTTCTCATCCTTGTTTCACAATTTTATCCTTTGCTAGAAAATGAGACATTGGATAGGGTTTGACGAAACACCATTTCTAGGCTTGTAATAAGAAACTATGTTGTTATTGCAGAACTCCTTGGCTTCAACTCATGTATCCAATCATGTTTGGAGTACTTAGAAGCAGTCCCTTAGAGTGGAGAAGAAGAAGAAGAAAAGGTGATTTCAACGAGTTTCTCTCGATACTTCCAATGCCCCAAAAGATACCCTCTCTCACATCGTTTAACTTGTTCTGAAAAGCAATGAGGAGAAAGGTCACCAAGAGATGAAATCCATTGTTCTAAAGCTGCTTAGGGAGAACAATAGTCTTCCAAGTTCTGCAGATTCAGTGGACATCTATAATTACATGATTTATAAGTCATGCAGAAAGTGTTTGGATTCATTATTGTGTTTGTTCAACCAAGCTGCAGAACCATAGTTCAAAGACATGCCCAGCGATAACAAAGAACCTATAGTAAAACATATAATTTTTTCCCAGCAGTGAACCCTGATCACAATTTCCTCTAATTTGTTACCCTGTCAATTAAACAACATGTCATTTTGTCACAATAAATAAAGGCAATGTCATTGTACAGTGCACCGCGTCAGTGGAAGAGTGACACATATACAATGTTATGTTAATAATTTTAACGGAGTTAAGTAAAAGGACTTAATTGAATGATATTTTCGAAATTTAGGACCACATTCAAAAAAAATCCTAAAGTACGACCAAATTGAAAAAACTTAACCAAAACTAGGACAAAATAACTATTTAAGTCAAATATTTTATAAACAAATATCTTTGAAAAGAAAAATAAAGATGATATAGTTTTAAGTGACAGTATTAAATAGTACTTTAAATAAAGATTTATAAATAATGGATTTAGGTAAACAATCTAAAGTGAAAATCTACTTTACATACTTATCCACTCTTCAAATTCTTTAAGTTTTTTTTATCTATTTTATATTCACTCATTTGATAAAAGAAATGTACAAGATTCACTTTTACATACTGAATTTGAAAAATTGATTTTTTTAATAAGCATATGAATGTTCTTTATAAATCTTACTTGTCATACTAAAATTTATTATTTTTCATAATTTTTATTTTTTAATTGATAAATTTTCATTAATCTAATTTAAAAATCTTAAGATTGTTAATATGTTTTACAGTTGTCATAAAAAAATATTACATGATAATTATTCTTATATTATAAATATCTTTTTTAAGTTTCAAATACATTACCCTTACATCATAGTGTAACGTCCCATTTAATAAATAAACTTAATTAAATGAAACACCACACAATATAATATAAAGAGCAAGGTCTCAGAGTATTAACGTTACTCCTTACAAATAACCAAGGTACTAAAATGAAGTACAGAGGCACACCATGATGCCAATACAAAACAGAGTAAGAAGTTTAACGGTAGCAAAGGAAGTACCCCAAGGGCAAAGAAATACATGGGCTACAACCCTAAGGTAAATTCAGAAAAAGTGGGGTTCGTCCCAATATGAGCTATGTAGTGGAATCTCCATTATCCTGTTGACCACGAGGAGTTCTCGCATCTACTCACATCAATAAATTGATGATCATCGCAAAGAGAGAAAACTACACACACAGAACATACAACAAGTAGAAAGGGTAAGTTAGAGTCGGAAAAACATGTTATCAGACGATTGCATACACTTTCATAATCAAAGATACATATTAAAACCAATCATGTGATGACTCGAACACAATACACTAAGACTTAAGACACGACTTATCCGGATATATATAATTAGTCGCATTCACCAGATGCTTGCACTTGTGGTGGCCTCTACTACTCTGTAGAGCCAATTGCTAATGACTTTCATCCTACCACTCACAAGGTTAGCCTTCAAAGATCTAAGGCCTCCTGTTACTCTTACCACTTGAGTCAGTACGCTCTACGTGAGACTAACTGACTCTTTAGAGTGTCAAAATGTCAGGATGCAATCCTTATCTTGAATCCTTACTAAATTATATAATGAGGCACCACCACGAACTTCGTGGAATTACGTCCTGACCACACCAGAATCATGTTTCTCCAACCAACACAAAGCCATTATACATACCAATTCCATGTTAACATTTTTAACCAATCATCCCATTCATGTTGCATGCCGAGATCATGCCATACTCATCAATGTCAGTCCATAAACCATCCAATACATGCAAAATCACTCATTTCATGCTTTAACATAATAAATCCAACCAAACATATGGCAAACACCCAAGAATAGAGAAGAAAATAGGTCCTGGGAACACTCTCGCCCAGTTCTCGCTTAGGCTGAAAGGCCTCGCTAAGTTCAGTCACTCAACCATACCAACATACAGTTCATTTTCATACCATCAGAAGCTTCACACAAGCATTCAAAATCACGAAAAACAACAGACAAGCAAATATGACTTAAATCGTGAAACCCTAACTTCCCTTACCTAGAAAGAGTTATTGTGAGGGTTTGAGTATGACCAGAGAAGCACCACAACTCCTAGGACAACTTAGTGAGCTGGAAAAATGGCGGACAAATAGAGAATGAGGTTATCATGACGAACCTCAATTAAAATCATGAAAAACAAACCAAAGGAGAAGAGTATGAACTGAAAATAACTTACTTGAGTGGAAAAATGGCTTGAACTCACTTGAAGACGAATGAGTTTCAAAACCTTAGCAGAGCACTATTGAGGGGAAAAGGAGAGGAGCAAGGTGGTTGTTTCTGAAAAGTAAAGAGAATGAGATAGTTAGGGAAGTTTAGGGTCTTTGGCTCCTTGTGGGGCAGTCCTAGGCCCAACTGATTTGGGACAACCTTAAACATTAGGGCTAAAATATAAGTGGACCTTACACACATTGAAAGAGATTGTTGTAAAAATGAAAAAGAAAAATACATCAAGTAAATATAGTTTAAGAAAACCACAAATGGAGTCATTACAATTAACTCTAAAATAAAAGAGTAATAAAACTTAAATAAATAAAAAGTGTACAATTATTTTGAGTGATATTATAAACAACATATTTGTATGTTGGTATGTGTATTTACTTTCTTTTGTAATAATAAAAATAATAAAATTATTATCATTATTATTGTATATTTTATAATTATAAAATTAAACATGAATAATTTTTATAATTTTATTATAAATAATTTATTTATTTTCTAAGTAATTTTATAATTAAAGAAATGGTTAAATTAAAAAACAGTCAAATTAAAATAAAAAATACTTAAATTTTTAAAAAATATTACTTAAAGAGTGAATTTGTTAAAATAATTATTTTTTTATAAATATTTTATTTAAAGGATAAAATTAAAAATAAATATTGACAATAAAAAAACAAATATGTTTATATAAATATAAATAAATTAAAAGTACAAATAAAAAGTTTCTGTATATTTCGGTTAATAACAAAGAATATATTAAAAAGGTAATATATAATATATATCACGAATAGTTTTCATTTAGCTATGAACATTCTCCATCGAAGATGATTTGAAAAGTTATGATTAATGTTTTTCTCTCTAAATACTTAATACAACAATATATAAAAGCAGTCACCCTAATCAGTACACCATTTCGTTTTTATAATATTAGTAAAATCCGAATAATCGGCTTAGTAATATTTTCATTATCATTATGATTATAATGATTTCAATTTCTTCCCCTATTCAAATAAATATCCTCAAGATTACACTTTCATAAAAATAATTAGTTAATATTCTTTTTACTATTAAATAGATAACAAGGCATATAATAGTAAGAATCACGAATAATATATTGATTGTTGAGGGGAAAAGTGGGATAAGCATCTTGAATTTGAAAAGTGGGATAATTGAACATATTTAAGATAATAAAGAAATTAGAAAAATGATTTGTATAGTGGAGAAGAATATTAAAGCTAAAAATTTTATATTGAACTTTGTTGGCATGTGTGAAATATGCGGAGAATATACCTCGGGAGTTTCAAAGTGAAAGGAATCTGGAAACATGAGATTCGATACGATTTTTCTTTCGTATATATGTTCTGTCGTCATAAAGATAAAGTTGGCCTTTCGAGGCTCTAATGGCCAAACCACAAACACATTTTCAATTCTCTCCCAACTCAACTACTTCATCTACCATTCTTATCCATCCTCGTGATTCTTTTATTTCATCAAAATCAGAATCCGTTTTCACTTGTTCACACATTTATTACACCGTTAAAATACAAATGTGATAGTATTATCATTATAACTTTTAAGAAAACCCATATATCCATGAACATAAGATATTCTTGAATAATGAACATGGTTTTTTAACCATTCGTTTCATTACATAGTCTCTTAAATATCGTAAATATTAAAAATTCCACCGAGATAAAACGATTTTATAATATATAAATTAATAAACATCTATCTTATAAATTAATTATATGGAGTTGAGTTAGATTTAAAATACTATTTTTAATAATAGAATTATTGAAAAGCAATATTAATTTGTGAAAGAGTTATTTCATATATTTCTATTTTTTATTTAGATATAATTGAAGTTATGATGCAAAACATTATATTTTTAACATTTATATTTTAACATATTTCATTTAAAAAGTTCAAATTTGTTTACATTAATATTTTATTGAGTAATTTAATTTGATTAATACATAAAAGCTATATTTTTTTCTCTAAGCTTATATTTTCAAATAGTTTAATTTAAAATTTATAAAAATAAAATATAAAAATATCTACAAGTATCCATGAGGACATATGAATATAATAAAAAATTAACAAAAATATTTTTAAGATATCTGGCAAATAACAAGATAGGTTTTTCTAGACGGAACGGATAATAAGTTCGTATTATTTGTATCTGACTCGACTCATCATCATCTAATAATTACGATATGATTATATAGTCAAAGTTTGTATTGTGTCTTTTCGAATAGTTCCTTTAGATTTTAAAATTAATTATCAAGATAAAAATCATTATAACAAAAAAATTGCTCATGGTTAAAAATTACCCCTCGTTAAGAGGTTCTTTATTTTTATAAATGCATTTTCAAGTTATATCATAATAATTTATGTAAGGAAAATAGACAAATATTGAGTTTGGTTTTCAATTGATTATTTTTGGACTTCTAAGAATAACATCACATTCATGATTAAAGTAGACAACTCTTCAACTTTAAGATGAGAATTAATCTTGACCTATGATGCACAGATTGTATTGGATACGACATGTATCCGATACATCAATACGTTAATTTTTAAAATAATAGGATACGATACGTGATAGATACGTCATATATGAATAATATAAAGTGTACAATAATTCTTACAAACATAATAAATATATAATTGTTAATGTATGAATCCAAATTTTCCAATTAGAGACCAATTATTTTGGTAGTCAAAACCTTGTAGTTAATGTTAGTGACCAATTTTAAAATCAATTTATCATTGAAACTATTTTAATTATCAATTTAGAGACCAATTATAATTTGTTGGAACTATTTTAGTTGTCAATTTGGTCACTATATAGTGACTAATTATTTTTTATCACTAATTTTGGTCACTATTCAAAGATTTTATTGTAGTGTACTACTACTTTATAAATTAGATACTTCATTGATAAGTATTGTTAAAGTATCCTAAAGTATCGAACACAGATACGTGTCGGATACGGATACGTGACCCATATTAAAGTATCGGTGCATCGTAGATCTTGACTAATTTTTTTTTTTGGAAATTACTAGTTTTTATTAATATACGTTAGTTATGTTGTATTTTGGTTTGTATATAATTAAATAAATGTCACATCTTTCGGCAATGGCAACCCATTCCCATGATTCAGACAATTACACTAAGCATATCATATTATCATAACATCTAAAGTTGAGTCTAATAGAAGAAAATGATCTCTCAAAATGATAAATTAATGTTTTAATGATATCGGTTAACAAAAATGTCTTAAATAATTGTTTAATTGTGTCTTAAATGAAAAGACAATATATTTGATAATATGTTGGATATCATTAATTAATTATATTATATTATATATATGCAATATAAAATATAGTTTGGATTGGTTTATGATTTTATTTGAGTTTGTTTTATTAAGATCGTCTAGTTTTGGTATGTAATAATTGTTCCTTCCATGATCTATAAATGTCTGGAAAGAAAATAAGTGGTTGAAAACATTACATGAATTAGAAAACTTACAACCCAATCATGTCATGATCAAATATATTGACATATTAAAATGATGTGTGAAGGTTGTAAAAGATTTATTTTAAAGGACCAGGACGGGAAATCTATTTGCTAGAAAGTATTTTATTGTAAAGAGATTTTGTGGAAATGATTTCTCGATGAATTCAAGTCACTACTTGGTGATTAATAGAAATTTAAATAACTAAATAAATAATTAATTAATAAATGCGAGCAGTGGAAGTCTTTATGACATTAAATATTGATTAATGTGATGTGAAAAAGTATTAACTCAAATGGTTAAGAGTACTTTGATTGTGTGAGAAGACTTGGGTTTAAGTCTTATGTATGCCAATTATGGGTTGTTTTATTTATTATTAATTTTTAATAATAATATGCATGATCATGTTGAGTGATAACATGATTATAGAATTAGGTGAATTATGACAAAATATAAATTGCTTGAGTGGTTAGGCATTGTTTTAATGATAAACATGGTATGGGTTCAAACCTTAGTGAACTCATATTTAACTTTCTTTTTTTTAAAAAAAATAGTTGTGGCCTGAATATGAAAGGGTAGAGAAAACCCTAACAGAAGGGGCAGCCAAGAGGGGCTGAAAATAATGGGCTTTTGAATAGCAACTAACCTTACCATAAAGCCAATTTCGTTTTTTTTGCATTTACCAACATTAAGGCAGCCTTTAAAAGCCAAATTCAGGTGAGAAGAGGGGTTTTTGGCATCTGAATCAAAGAGAGGGCATTTATGCTCAAGGGAAGACGTGTAATTCAAATTCTAAGCAAAGGAAAGTCCCAGGTAAGGGGAGCTGACTAGTTTAATCTCTTCTTTTGAAAGAAGATTTTAAGTTTTGTTTGATTGAATTATTGTTTACAATAAAAAAATGTGATGCATTTGTTTTATATTTTAGAAATTTTGATTGTAATGGTGATATAGTATCATCAAATTTTTGTTTGAATGTTAAGTATGTGATTGGTGAATTTTAGTGATACGAAATCTAATACAGCATGAATGAATTGAGGTTTTCTTGATTTGTGGGTGAATGATGCAAAGGAAAGGTTAGGGTTTATGTTTTTCTTTTATAGTGGCGTGACTTGGGGTTGCACTCTAAAGCTTTCATTTTTTTTAGTTATATGAAAAAGTAGATAAATGTGGTGTTATGTTATGCTATAATATTTTGGGAGGATATTTTACGACATTCATCATATAGTAATTTATATAATATTAAAGAAAAAAA
>Ga0214545_1000300_pt1 | contig 72202 bp, 45 predicted proteins | sample CNSS4metaG_FD_160064 | JGI IMG/M metagenome (GOLD analysis project Ga0214545, IMG submission 160064) | Root nodule microbial communities from cowpea collected in UCLA plant growth center, Los Angeles, California, USA - CNSS4 | ecosystem: Host-associated > Plants > Roots > Nodule | place: USA...
TATATATATATATAGAACTTATTTACGAAAAAGCTTTGTTAATCTATTATTTTTTTCAATTTTTGGATAATTATCTTTTGACAAATTCTTTTTATTAATTTGGCAAAGTTTTCATAAATAGAATTAAAATAGATTAATTTTTATTTTTTATTAAAATAAAATAATAAAATAATATTTTTTACCTAAATAAGTAGTCTGTGAAATTTGTAAATAAAAGACTTTAACCTATCATTTTTTCTAAACTTTTAGATTCCTTTCATTGTTCATACTATTATTTGTTTGTCCACCAAATTTTTATATACACTTTACATTTATTATTTTATTTTCTAATTTTTTTTAATAAATATAAATTTAATTTTGTAATGATCAAAATACTTCTAAGAATGAGTTACCAATGGTGTAAGTGGTGTAAAAAATACTTTCTTTTTTTTTGTAATTTATCTTTTAAATTCGCTTTTTGTTTCGGAATATAAAAATCTTCTTTTTATAAAATGTTTTTTTTTTCACTACTTATATGAGTTCAGGATCCACAAGTAGTATGGTAGGCAAAGTTAATTTTTATAATTAAAAAAAAAAAAGTGAAGATCGAAAAGTAAAATAATGAATGCAACATGAAAGAACCGAAACTCTGGTTGTATAAGAACAACAGAACTGAAAAACTATGGTTGTGTAAGAACGACATGAAGATAATTTCAAACACAACAACAAACATAGGTTTATTATTACATTGAAACCGAAGGAAAGTGACACGATGAAACACTAAAGTCTCAGACACAAAATCCAAAAACTTACATTTTGAAGAGAGCACGAATAGCTCGAAGGAATTGGAAGACAGCGAAAATGAGCACAGCAATTCCAACAACAGTGGAACTTGCTCTCCAAAGGTCTCGGAAGTACACCAACCTCAACGATGCCATGGTGTGGTACCATTTGTTCTTGTAATGATCGTTCAGACCCTTTATGGTCTCATAGTAACACGTTGAGTTCGTCACCACATGTTTGCACAAACCATTCACAAGAGACGCCACTTCCTTGTGACTCCCCAACTCATGCACAATCACTTCCTTCTCAACCAGCAACTCCACATCAAGCTGAGTGTGTATCAGAGAATCAATCAGAGACACGTAGTTGCAGATGAAAGCTTCCTCAGGGTAGTGACACTGCTCCAGGGCAATCAGGTTCCTGAACAAACATTCTGTGTTGTGGTCCACCTTCAACTGGGGTATCCTAAAACGTGCCTTGAAGTGGTTCAAACATTTCAAACAACCGAAACAAAGACACAGACTCAGAATCTGTTTCTTCTCGAAGGTTATGTCTAGTAGCTTTTTCTTCTCACCACCTTTCTCGAAGTACACTCCCGAGTCTTGCAGCTTTGTTGCAGTTCTTGGAACATGATCAGAAGCTTGCCCTTTTTTTTTGTCAGTGGGAAGGTAGTAGAACCTTATCAGATCAGTGAAGTGTTTGTGTTCTGGTTTCAGATTCTGATTCTGATTCTGATTCAGATTCAGATTCTCAAAGCTGCCACCTTTGAGTTTCTTGGAGCCAAAGCAATTTTCTTTCTTGGCTATGTTTTCAGAAGGACAAATCTGAGGGTCGTAGAATGCAAAGTACTTGAAAGCAAGATCAACAAAGTCAGTGTCTTCTTTCTTTTGGTAATCTGGGACAACCTTTTCGTAGAGTTCCGACAAAATGAAAAAGGGTATTTGATTTTCCAGAAGGATCATGTCCCTGGCGATGTTCCTGGCGAGCCAGGACTGTGTCATGATGAGATCATCATCATCAACAATGTTTCTCTCTGGAAACGATTGTGATTTCAACTCACGGTTTCTCAAGAAAAGCTCCATGATGAACATGGCATCCAACAGCATCATGGCTACGAATTTCTCTTTGGGCAATTCGAACTTCTCCGAATAGCATTGTCGAATCTCTTGTTCTTTGTTCAGGAGGTAGTGTTCGTAGCTCTCCATGGCTTCATCGTTTGACACACGAATCCAGAAGCATTGATAGTATCTCAGCTTGTGTTCTTGCATTGTGTTGAGTTCTGGTTTTTCGAAATGAATCGGGCCTATTGAGATGCAGAGAGGAGTGTATGCATCCTTGTTCACTTCTCGAAGATTGCATGGAACCTTGTAGATGCTACGCTCAGACAACCTTAGGTTTTCTGGGACTCCGATGTTGATCACGTGTTTCACCTTCACAAGAGATTTGAGTTCAGATGATGAAGGATCAGCATGCACCCCCATTGTTGCAGCAACTCAGTTTCAACTTCCTTTGATTCTGCAGACACGTGAACTTTAGTACACACACAGGAACAAACAGGAACCAAAGTACGAAGCTATCATCGTACAGTAAAAGTCCTTTGTCTTCAATCAAAGTTTCAACCACACAGCATACGGCAACACACTAATTCGTAAATGACTCCACCTAACTCGAAAGAAAAAGTTTTTTTTTTTTCACAGTCATCTTAAAAATACATTTATTTGACACTCTTTTTTTAATAATATTACAATATATATTATGCTTTTAAATTAAAAAAATAATATAATATAATTAAAATATTATTATTTTTCAATCTCAAATGAATGTAGTTTAATCTTTTGTGCCGTCTAAAGTATCACCACCCTAACACTCAATATATATGGTTACCTTATCTTCTTATAATAAATATTTTTGTCTTACTAAGAATAAATGAAAAGTAAACCTACATTTGTGACTACGCAACACACCATTTAATACATTTTGTGCCATCTTCTTAGTTATATTTGATAGATTTCACAAGCTATAATATATATATATATATATATATATAAAATATGTTATGACATTTTTTAAATAAATATGTTATTAATAAATTAAATTAATGCATAGTATATTTTTTTAATAGTGAGAATTATATATTTCTTATTTCTCCTATATCTAGATCACCAATATAGTCAGATTTTTTAAATTCATTACGAAATTATAAAATCCAGCTTGTTTTGTTTTATATGATTAGTTACTCTTAATTCATTTAGTATTTTATTTTGAAAATTATGTAAATATATATTTTTTATTATTATTTGACATTAATAGAGAAAAATATGATAATAAGTTGTTGATAATATCATACTTTCCTTATTTTAATTTGAATTATAAAACAAATTATTTAGCAAATATTTAAGTGGGTACATATACATGTTAACCCAAGTGAATGAAATGTATACCAACTTTCTGTCTGTCAAATTTCAGTGAGGTGAATATGAGATCCATTATCATATTTAATTAGAAGTTGAAGTATATTTTGGAGTTTATCTTAATAAAAATTATTTAAAATTTTAAAGAATTTTTATTAAGATATTAAGTAACGTATAGTATAAAATATTAAAAAAGAAGGAAAATCATACTTTCATAACCACCGATTTTAAGAAACTTGTTTTAGTGTATAATATTATATTTATACTATAATAAAAATTTTAAATAAAGTAATATCATATATTAGATTGTCAAATAGTTATATCGATTATAGAAATATAAAATATTATAAAGTATTCAAAATATTTAAAAAAAAAATATTTAGATATTTTATTAGAACAAAACTATTTTAACACTTTATAAATATTTTACAGGTACACTTCAACACCCTATATTATTTAGTTTTCAGAGTTATATATATATTATACATTCCAAAAACAAGTTTATGAAAAAACTGAAGTGAGAAAATAAATACTGTAAAGAAGAGTTTACTATAAATTTTAATTTTAATGCACTTTTGTTTCATGTGACAAATTCTGAATTCAAGTTATATAGCATACTTGACATCTAAAAACTATAACTATTGTTATCTACATAAAATATGTAATCACATTATAGAAACAAGCATTATAATACACATTCAAGATATGTAACCATAGCTCCATTCAACCTTAGTTGAAAAATAAAGCTGCAAAAACTAAATTTTCAGCAAACTTAGGTTCCATTTTTTAGGTTTAATATTTTAGTTATCGTGAGATATCTTCTGGAAAAAAAAATCACTTTTTCCAAATGACTTTTAACTGAAAAAGAAAACTTTCTATCAGCCACATTTACCATAAAATAAATGAATTATTAAGAACAATACGAAAGAATCAGAAGACACCATGATTAAAAATAGACAGCTTGAGAAATTGAGAATGGATAGAGAACCTGTTAGAGGAGAGAAACTGAAACTTTGTTTGAATAGGAGTTGTGAAAATATGACTCCATTTCTCTCATTTTATGTTGGCCAAATAGGTTGACCTAGAAAGGCTTGATGCAACTTCATTGAATTTATGAGTGATACAGCTGTTATGTTAGGCAAATGCAATTAATTTTACTTCAGATGACAGATATGAAAAACTGAGTCTGATATTTTTGAAAGATGTGTGAAGAATGTGCAAAAGAAATGTTATTATAAAAGGACACTATCATAAATGGTCTATATATTATTGTATATTACTTTATTGACAGCAAATTTAATTATCATGTGTCTTATACGTGCCTTACATGAGACTATGATCTAATTCTTCAAAGTTTTAAACGTGCTGAAAACATTAGAAATTTTAATGCGTTGGTTGAACATTTTTTGTTGAATTCATGTATTTGTTGTGGAGGAATAATGTTAGGCTCCTTAATGGTCAATTTGTGGTTTTAGTTTGATGTTTTTAAGGCTTAAGTGTAATTTGCCTATGTTCTTGTTGGATTAAGATTACACTTAAACATGTTTTTCCTTTCACTCTACTCAATGTCAAACATGTTTATAATGTTACTTTCTATTTTTAGCAGATCTGTATCTAGTTAGCGCTATGTGTAAGGCCCTTTTTATTCTGTCCCTTTTATTTTAAGGGTTGTACCAATCTTATGGGCCTAAAGGCTGGCCCAAAGAGGAAGAATCAGACTTAATCTGTCAATCCTAACCTTTGTGCTCATTTTTGGTAACACAGAACCTTCACACCCTTAGAGCGGCTGCTGTTTTCCTCTGCTAGGGTTTACTCACAACCTAGAACCAGTGAGCTCAGTTACGTTTCCTAGCCTTATGTAAGTGTTCTACACCTCAGGTCTTGATTTCTTTCCGCTCTTATGTTTGTACTTCCAGTTGGGGGTTCGTCATAGGCTTACGTCTATTCTTTCGCATTTGTTCTTCTAGCTCAGTAATCTGCATCTGGGGCTTTCTGTTGAAAGGGGGAGCTACTTCAACTCATATGAAGATGGTTTTGATGATGTCCAAGGCTACATCTCATGTGCATTACCAGTTTAGAATTAGTCCTATTTTAGTTAGGTTGTGCATTAGGTTGTTTGTATGAAATTATCAAATGTAAATCAAGCCTGCATTAAGTTGTAATTAACCATCACACTCTTGCTTATGCAATCATGAATTGATTATTTGTTTAACTAATGGATTAGTTGTGAGTATTGCACTAAGGCAGTGAAAATACACTCACGATAATCGATTAGGTAAATTCCTAATCCATTAATGACAGTAGAGAACTCTGTATAAAAGTTGTTTTCTGAAATCAGTTTCTGGTCTGGAAAAAGTTACAAATCACTGAAAAACATTCTGAGAAACAGCCCTCTGAGATTCACAGAGTTCTTAAGCATTCTTGAAGATCATTCAAGTGAAGATTCAAGGAGATTGATGGTTGATTCTACCTTGATGGGTCTAGCTTGAATTTAGGAGCAAATTGACAAATTTTCACAACAATAGGTGTATTCGTTTCTTGTTTCTTTTTTATTGTTTCTCTGATTACAGTTGCTTCATTGTGTAAAGTGTAGGCGTAGGTGCAATTGCGTGGATGCATTGCTCCTAGGGGGAGTTCTTGATTGGTAGATCAAGTTCTTTGGATTTTAGGTTCTAGAATTATATAGGTGTTCTTGTAATTCTTGGATGTTTATTGTGTTAGTGGAATCCTCCTAAGTGGGTTTACTTAGGAGAAGACTGGACGTAGATTCTTTTTGAATCGAACCAGTATAAACTGTTGTGTCTTGGTTTCTCTCTTCTCTTACATCATTCTTAATTGCTTTATAGTCCATTAACACAGAACTGCAAAATTGGTTAATTGGGTCATAAGGGTTAAAGAAACTTTCAAGATTCAATATAACTAAGTGAAAAACTTATTAACCAATTCAGATCCCCTTCTTGGTTAAGATTTTTAGACAGATCTGATTTAACACTTTCGCGTTTCGCTGTTGGAGACGCACCCTGCTCTTAGTCCTTTCCAGTATGTGGAAGTTAGGGCTTACTGTTTTATTTCGTGTTCTTGTATGCTCGGTCTGGTCTCGTGAGTTGAATGTTGGATTGCCATTATAAACTGTGTGGGAGTTGTTAAAAACATGTTTTGATCTGTTTGGATGTATCTGCCTGTGTGAACAGTGACGGGTTCTGGTTGTCTCGCCCAAGCGAGTACATCTCACCTAGGCGAGATTAGCAGTAACTCGCCCAGGCTGTTTTTGCGAACGGTCGCCTAGGCGACGAGCACCAGTTTTGAGCGAGAACCCATCTCGCTCAGGCAGGGTGGTCTCGCCTAAGCGAGCGGGCGCGACAGTGCCACTGTTCCAGACTCGAGCCCTCGCCTAGACGGAGGGTACTCGCCTGAGCGAGAGAGACCTCTCGCCTGAGTGAGGCTCTTCTGCCTGAGCGAGGGGCTGAGCGAGGAGTATGTATGTTGACGGATTTCCTTGTTCTTGGATGTTGAATACATGTATGAATTGTTTATGTCTTTCTAAGTATGAATTGAGTGGCCTTGTATGAATAAGATGAATGATGAATGGTGATTCATGAGTTTTAACATGATATGAGTATGCTTTTGGTATGAGATGATTCATGGAATTATAATGATGTGTTGGTATGGATTTGGCATGAGACATGAGTGAAGATTGGTTAATGAATATGGCATGATGTCGGTATGAAACACACTCCTACTTTCGTGGTTTGAGATTGGTGAATGAAAGAGATTGACATGGGATACAATGGAGGATGGAATTGCCAAGGTTGGCATGGGATATTTACATATGTGTGTGTTGAATAATTACTTGTTTTGATAATGTTTTGGTCTGTAGTCAGTGCGTAATTCCTTGGAAATCCCTAGGTGGGGTTTTCAGGGTCGTGCTTCAATGGTCGGGACGTAATTCCATGGCCCTGTTAGTGGGTGCCTATGGTGGTGCCCCATCTGTATAACTAGGTAAGGATTCAAGGAAAGGTTGCATCCTGACACTCTAAGGGGTCAGTTAGTCTCACCTAGAGCGGACTGACTCCTATGGTGAGAGTAGCAGGAGGCCTGAAATTCATTAAGGGCTAACCTTGTGATAAGGGAAAATTGATTCATTGTAACACTTGTAACACATAGCTCAGGGGTGAGCAGCTCGGGGGTGAGCAGAGGTATCCACCACAAGTGCAAGCATTCGCTGAATCCGACCAGGTTATACGTATCTGGATGAGTCGAGTCGTGTCTTAGTGTATTGTCTGAGAAGTCATAACATGTTTGGTTGATATGAGTGTATGAGATTGTGAAAATATATTTGATTGCATGGATGAAATCTTTTGTGCTCTAGCTTACCCTACTTTTATTGTTGTGTGTTCTGTTGTGTGGTACTCTCTTTTGCGATGATCATCAACTTGTAGTTGATGTGAGCAGATGCGAGGAACACCCGTGGGCAACAGGGAGGTGATGGTTCCGCTGTATAGTCTCCATGGGTTGGACTTTAAATTTCTTAATGGGTTTTCTTTAGGGTTATGACTCATGTATTGCTTTATGCTTTAATACTCTACCTTCACCGGTTAGACTTTTCATCTGGTTTTCTGTTGACATCGTGATGTGCCTAATTTTGTAGGGGTTGTGTTAAGGACCTCAAGACTACACCATTGTACTATTTGTGTGTGACATTTCTTTTAATTACGATTATTAATTAAATGGAACGTTACACTATGATATCGAATTAGTGTATTAATATATACAAATTAACTTTTTATATAAGGGTTAGAACATTCTTTGAATATTTTTTAATTTTAATTCATTCTTTACTGATAAAAAAAATACCAATCACTCGTTCTCCTTACATTTGTTAATTTAATTGATGGCTTACTTGCGAAAAATATTTTTGACGCTCAAATTATTTAATTATTTAATGCATATCTAATTGTCAAATCTTGATATCTATACAAAATATGAAAAATGAAATAATAAGAAACATTTAACTTTTTCCCCCCTTATCGAAAAACGTTTTGAAGGAAATTAATTGCATATATCGAAAATGTTCTTGCAAAGTATTAATTATTGTATGGATATGATGTTTCTACACCTTTCATTTCCATCTTATTGGTGGATGATGAGTCAGTGTTATGTTTCTGCTGATAATTGCCCAATTTTTGTCTTTCATACATTAATATGCAATCAATTAACATTATGAAATTAACTTATACAGATTAAATTCTTAATTAAAAATAGTCCTCTAGGAATAGAGTTTAGAAAAATCAATGATGAACTAAAAATTCATATATTAAATACATTTCTTTAAAATATGACCAATTTTTTTCTCTCGTACAAATACGTGACGCATCTATAATAGGTCAGCATCGGCGTCATCTACATAAATATTAGAAAAATATCATCATAAACTATTTCACCTATGATAAAGTTGGAAATTAAATGTTTATCATTTTTCTATTTAAAGTATTAAAAGTATAGTATTAAAATTGTTATATAAATTGGAAATTCTAATTTTTTTTTTACTTTTAGTTTTCCTAACATTATTGACTCTCTAGTTGGTACAACAGCAAAAGATAACTTTAATGTAAGATAAAATGAAGAAAAAGCCTTGGATATTTACTTTCAAAGCAAAACTTTATCTCCTTTTTCTTTCAGTCTATAAAAAAATTATCAATATTATGTTTTCCATATATTTTAAAGTCCTCAATCATATTTAAATAATTGTTTGAACAAGCTACCAAACAAAAGCATGCATTGATAATTGAATAAAGTGGCATGAAGTCTTCATCATTTTCCACTTTTGGCCAACATAAAAAGCACACACTCACACACACACACCAACACCAAGCATGAACATGGACAAAGGTGGCAGCTACTGAAGAAGAACACAAACCTCAAACTCTTCAAATAATTTCTCCACTCAAACAGGTTCTGAAATTTTCCAGTTTTTGATTTTATCCTTTTAATGTTTTAATCACAGGTTCTGCTATGTTCTTTCCCTTTGGTGATTTATGTTGCATGTTACGTATTTGCATATTCTTTGAGATGCATCGATAACTAGCTATTTTCTGGGATACATAATTTATAGATTTCACTAATGATTCATTAAAATCTGATTAATCATATTTTAAGTGGTTTTTTCATGAAATTTTTCCTAGGATTTGGGAACTGATGCTTGTTTTCAGAATTTTTTTCAATAAAGCAAACAAAAACCAAACATATACCTTATTTTGATAATATAAAGCATTTCTACTACATATTTTTCTTTCTTTTGCCTTTTTTTTCCTGTTTGTATTATTATTAAAAAGCCTAACAATTTTTCTTTTACCAGTAGCCACTTTCCTCAATATAAAAAAAAAGTTGATGATAAATATTATAAAAAAGATTTTAAATTGCGGTTAGAGTCCAAGTTTTTTTATAATCTTTGAAAATAATCATCAATTGCAAACGTATAGTTATATATAGTTATATGATTGCAGAAACCTTGAAAACCTTATAACGTTTTAGATGAACTCAGGGTTACTTCTTATGAGAGATCTAACAGTACATAATCTAAAATTTTCAAGGATTTTAATTCTGTTAGAAAAAAATGTTTTGTATAATTTAATTTAAAAATAAAATATAAATTTTTATAATAATTTAGAGAAAAAACATATTTAACCATTTCTTATTATATATATATTTTTTAAAAGTAAAATTTCTCACTGAAACTCAAAAAAAAAAAAACATTTTTTAACTGGTCTCACTAAAAGTACGTTTCTTGGTGCATTTTTTGTTAAAAAAAAATTGCAATTTATGAAGTTTTAGAAACTTAGGAAGGTTACCGTACAATGCATGATTAAAGACTAAATTAAAAGAAATAATTTAGAAATTCATTCAAAAAATTTCAAATACTTCTGAGACTAATGCAGTAGTTTATAATCCTTTAAACTTAGGACAATTGACTTGATAATTTTTTCTTACAATTTAAGTGTCATTTTGTAATTAATTTATAAATATAAAAAAATAAAAAATGAAAGATTACTTAAAAAATGATAAATTATAATTATAAGAAAAAGTTATCAAAACTTCCTTAAAAAATCATTTTCCTTTAACCAATGAATGATTTACAATGCAGACAACAGAGGCTTAGTTTTTGATTTTGATAAAGAGAAAGTTGAGTTGAAGCTGGGTTTCTGCAACAACAATGGCAAATGCTTACAAAACTTGTGGTTCTGCACTGTCGGAAACCGAATTTGAGATGGTGAAACACATCATCGACATGCCAGAGCTAGAGGAGCTAAGGTTGTCGGAGTGCAGCATCTACAAGGTTCCTTACAATCTCCGAACGGTGAACGATGATGCCTACACCCCTCAGTGGATCTCAATTGGCCCAATTCACCTCACCAAACACCAACTCAAGCCAATGCAAGAGCACAAGAAAAGGTACTTCCACTGCTTCTGGGAGCGTGTCTCAAACGAACAAGCCATGAAGAGCTTCAAGCACTACCTCCAAGACAAGGAAGAAAACATCCGAGAATGTTACGCGGACAAATTCCCCGACATCCCCAGAGAGAAGTTCGTGGACATGATGCTGCTCGATGCAGTGTTCATCATGGAACTCTTGCTCCGAAACTGTCACTGGAAATCTGAGAGATCCAAGCACGAGCACGATTACAAGCAGACCAAATCGTTTCGGGTGAAACACAGCGATGATCTCATCTTGACACAGTCATGGCTCTGCAAGAACATCACAAGGGACTTGATCTTGTTGGAGAATCAGATACCCTTTTTTGTGCTTCAGAGACTCTACGACACTGTTGTCCCTAGTGAGAGCAAGAAGGATGAACACAGTGCAGGTTTTGTTGATCTTGCCATCGAGTACTTTGCGTTTTACGACACCCAAATGTCTTCTTCTGATGAAACCAAACGTGTTCTTGACAAGAACCAGTCCAGGAAAAACTACTTCAGTGGCTCTCTCCGAAGTTCCAAGAAATATTCTAAGTCGAAGAACAAAGATAGGTGCAACAAGAGTACAAAACACTTCACTGATCTCATAAGGTATGATACAAGTTTTAAAAATAAGTAAAAAAAAATGAACAAATTGTCAGCTTGGTAGGTTTTCGTTATGCTAAAGTCGTGTGAACTTACACGATTTTTGATTCATGAAAGTAAAGTTGTGGTAGCATATTATTCCTCCGGTGTGAATTTTTTCTTTTTAACTTTAATTGAAATCGTACTATTCTAGTACGACTTCTGTGATCTAAACCAAGTTGTATTAACTGAACCACCATTTTTTTCTAGGTACTTTTACCTTCCTACAGATTGGGGTCGAAGCAATGGGTGTGCCCTTCATGTGTTAAGAACGGCAACAAAGTTGCAAGAATCAGGAGTGAGCTTTGAGAAGCATCTGAACAGAAGGTTGCTGGACATAACCTTTGAGAAGAAGCCATTTCTGAGTTCCTTTCTCTGCCTTGGTTGCTTGCCATACCTGAACCACTTCAAGGCACGTTTCAGGATCCCCCAGTTGAAGGTGGATCACACAACTGAATGTGTTCTGAGGAACCTCATTGCCTTTGAGCAGTGCCACTATCCTGAAAAACCCTACATTTGCAACTACGTGAATCTCATCGATTCTCTGATACACACTCAGCTTGATGTGGAGTTGCTGGTTGAGAAGGAAGTGATCGTGCATGAGTTGGGGAGTGATAAGGAAGTGGCAACGCTTGTGAATAGTCTGAGCAAACATGTTGTGGCGAACTCAACGTGTTACTTCGAGACTATTAATGAACTGAACAAGCATTACCAGAATGTTTGGAACCGCACCATGGCTGCTCTGTGGTTGGTGTACTTCAGAGACCCTTGGAGAGCGAGTTCCACTTTGGTAGGCGTTGCTTTCATTGTTTTCGCTGTTTTCCAGTTCCTACGTGCTGTTCGTGCAGTGTTTGGATGATCAAAACTCATCACACACATGCAGCTTCTTGTTAAGTGTTTTTGTGTTGTTTCACGTTGGTAAAATAGCTGCATATATATGCATGAACTTCTGAAGTGAAACTTCAATTCTAGTTAGAAAATAACACAGCAAACACGTAAGAAAATGGGCTTATCATCACGTATGTGGTGGCTTTCATGGTACATCAGATGAATGATACATACACATTTTGTTCATATCCAATTCTGCATGAGGTAATGAATAAACGGTGTGTTAATTGGGAATGTGTAATGCAACAAATAATGCAATGTGTCCTGAAATATGTTATGACGTTATGCTACTTTAGTAAGAGAAAATGCTTCCGTAATTAGTTATATAAGTTTTTTTGAGATAATAGGTTTTCGGAAGATATACTTGTAAATGAATTCACAAAGAATGTTTTAATCTTTGAAAAATGATTTTTTGAAGACTAAATTTTGACAACTTTCTTTTATAATCTTAGGTGTCATCTTTTAAATGGTTTTCCATTTCTCAATATTTTTATTCTCAATATTCTAAAATCACTTAGAAGATGACATGACACATCATATTAAAAGAGAAAGTTGTCAAAATTTAGTAGTCAAAATATCATTGTTCTTAATCTTTTAAGGTGAAGTTTGCACTAAATATTAACCGGTGGTCTAATAATCTTATAGCGAATGACACAATAAGCCTAATAAATAATTATTTTTTTAATAATCAATTAAACAAATTTAACAAACAACAATATCTGAAAAGGCTCTACCATCGATAAGTGGATTATATAAAACTTACAAAAACGATTTGTAAAAGCAAGGTATGGGATCATCTGATCTTTAATCAATGTGAATGTGAAAGATGTTACATCCAACTCAAAATATTAAATAAATGAATTTGTCTTTTTACTTATATATTATTTAGTGTAGTATATTTTTTTAAAGATTTCTAACTTTGTTAATGCTTGTGCATATTTTGAAAACGGATATCATGAATAAACATGCTTGGACTATTTTTATTTGACTTGTTTTGTCTCAATTTTGCTATGTTTAGTCTAATTTCTTTGCGTCTATTTCTTCTTTCTCAATGGCATAAATATCTATCTTCTTTTCTTTTCTTCTTTTTTTCTCTTCTACCTAAAATTTATATATATGGACTGTTCTTCATTTTGGAAAAGAACATTTTGTTAGTTGTTTTAATTCTCTATCATAGATTTTATTTAGCTAATAATAAAAACGGTTAAGTAATAGTGTAATAGTTAGTAATTAGTTGTTCAAAGATTAGTTTAGCCTAACAGTAAAATAAGTGGATAATGTTTTTATGAAATGAAAATAGGGTAATTTATACAAAGTAAATTTAAATCCATTTACCCAGAGACAAAAACAAAAGTTGTTGATGACATAGCTAATAGTCCAAAATGTTGTTGCTTTTCATGAGTGGAAATGTCACAATCTTCAAAGTCTCAGGGTTTAACTTTTAGCTTTTTCTATTTTCTAAAGTTTGATCTATTATTTTTTGCTTTACACATGCATTATACCCATCTTACATTTGCACCACATAAATCTTTCCACTTTTCACGAAGTGGGTGAACATTTATACCAAAATAATCTAAATAATTGGTAATAAAGAATTTAGATATGATGGAAAAAATAACTTAAAAGTTAATATGGTGCTCGATTTAATTTCACAGTTTAAGATTTTGATATGTGATTTTTTATTTTATTATATAAAAGAGCTTTTGTAAAACTTGAAATACAAAAAAAATTAAAATACTTTTTAATATAATTATGGATATAGATATACATACTTTACGTCTATCAATAAAATTGATAATATATATATATATATATATATATATATAAAAGAATTTCTATCTTGAACCAACCCTTACAAAGTCATTGATATTTTTTTTAATGATTTGTTAACTTCTAATAAAAATATATATAATGGTTAGGTGCTAGGTAGATAGAGACTCTAAATTCAGGAGTAATAACAACTTGGTAACAAGTTATTTAGCAAAAAGTTTTATGTTTAAATTTTATTTTATATATATATATATATATATATATATAATTAAATACAAAATAGTAAGAAAACTTATGTACAAATTGGCTTTTTAATGTTAGTGTCGGTTAAATTATCACGTTATTAAAGTATGATTATAGCCGATTCTATTAGAATTATAAAAATTAAAAATTTTAAAATTATTTTTAAGCTATTTAATAAATAAATATTAGTTTGGTTACTAACACAACAAAGACTTTTTATATCAATTACTTTAGATTTTTTATGTCAGATATATGTCTAATTATTGTATACATGTAAATTTGTATTACATGACAAATATACAACGTAAAAATACGTTTGACTTAATAGTATCTCACATAAATTTATGTCAAAAACTTCTTTTATAAGTCTGACATAAATGCGTCAATATACGTTGGACGCTGTCAAGTTTGTCTTAGAAAAATCTATCACCAATAAAAAAGTTATACTAATTTAGATGAGCATTTTTAAATTTGTTTGAATTTAACGTGTTGCATAAAAAAATGATTTAAGGTTATTTAGTTCACTTGAAACTTGATGCACAACATCCCAATCAAAAACAAATCCAAAAATACTTATTTTAATGTATTTTTTTTTATTTGGTACTAGAAATGAGCCAATGCTCAATTTTGGTTTTTAATGTCATGAAAGTGAAAAAAAAAAATGCAAACTTTTACCAACGTGTTTTTGCAAACAAACATCACAAAATAAACAAAGGTGACATTGAAATGATTGAATAGAAATATAAATAGTAAGAAACTAAATTTTCAGAGAAAAGACAAAAATTGATACAAAAAAATCTATAAATGTGATAATCCAAATTGTAACATTTATCATTAAATTCAGGGTTAAATATATTTTTGTCCTAGTAAAATTTAAAATTAGTTCATTTTCAAAACTTGTAACCAATTTAGTCTTTCATTTTAAAAAATGCGTGAATTTAGTCCTTTTAACCAAATTTTGTTAAGTTTATCTGACGTTTCAAGTGTATTTCATGATAGTATTTAAATTGTTTACATCGTTTCACACATTTTCACTTCAATGTTAACTCAAATATTATCATAAAACGCGTTTGAAATGTCAAATAAACTTAACAAAATTGGGTTAGAATGACTAAATTCACGCATTTCTAAAAATGAAAGACTAAATTGGTCAAAAGTTTCGAAGAAGAACTAATTCTAAATTTCACTAAAATTTGATGGACCAAAAACATATTTAACCCTTAAATTTATCATTATTTTTAATATACGATCTTCTCAGAGTATTTGAATTGTAACTATAATCTCTCACTCGTATACCTTTATCTCCATACTTGTGACTCAATTTTCGTTTGAGTCTATGTTTTTCACACTTAACATACACCACATCATTCCTTAGATGCTCTCTTCCATGTCTTAATTTAGGTACCATCAAGAAAGGGTAACCACTTGTAAATTCATGGTAGGCTTATAAGTTATAACATTTCTCATAAATATCCTTTCCACAATTTTAATATTTTAATATTTAGGTATTGAAGTGCCTCCCACAAAAATAGAATTCTTTCAACTTCATTGTACAAAATAGTTTTATCGATTTGACACTAGATGCCCTCCATTTATTTCGACAAATAAATTATTTCTCAATGTTTAACACATTTTCATATGTTTTTACAACATATATGTCAATAAATAATATAATAATTTCTTGATAAATTATTTCTCAATTATTGTCAATCACAATTTCGTTATGGCAATCAATATATATATTTTGGAAAAGAAAAATAATTGATTAATTATGGTGATTTTTTTATTATAAATTATTCACATCACCCACATTTTATTTAACTAAATTAAAAATAATATTAGATTCGGCCAATAGTGTATTATACACAGATAAAAAAATTGAATGAGTCGAATTTTGTATATAAAAAAGTTAGTGGAATGAAGTTTCTCTAAATCCAAATCTCTTTTACATTTAATTTTACGATTTTAGTCATTAAATTTAGGCTCAATTATTTTTAAATCTTTTAAAAAGTTTGTGTATTTTTAATCAATTTTCTATTGAATTATTTTAATATTCTACTAAGTCGTGTGATTCTTTTGTTAATCAGGTGGCATAATTGTTATATTGTATTTTCACTTATTAAAATGTATGAAGTGTTATGATTAATATAAAATAATACTACGAATAATATAATAATAAGCGGTTTTTATTATTTTAATATTGATTTAAATTAATTATGTAATTTTACATTTATTAACATACAGAAAATAAGATAATAGTCATGTCATTTAATTAACAAAAAAAAATTAAACAGATAAATGTCATGAATGCTCATTATTGATTAATAGAAATTAGGTTGAAGAGAATATGACGTTTGACATGAAGGTTGGGTAAAAATTTTCACCTGTTTAAATGCATCTTATTAAATAGAATAGGTTGTTATAAATTTTTATCAAATTCAGTAGGGCTGCATTATTAAATGTTGTATAGTATTAATTAAATATAATATGAAAATAATTTAAATAAAAACTTTAAATTGAATTTTATGCTCACATGCATAATAAATATGTAGCCGTACGTAGTTAAATCCAATTAAAAATAATCCTTTAGACACTTAACTAAAAATTATTAAATAAATCAGAAATCTAAAGATTAATTTAATCTTTACAACTTTCATTATCTATTTACACTATAACATATTTCTTTGTGGTTATTTTAATTTTTCTTCTATAATATTATAGCAGTCCTATAATCACTCATAGAGCACAAATATCTCTTTCATTATTTTTTTTAATAATAGTGTTTTCTAAATTTTTCTGTACTATTTATACTAATGAAATATATAGAGACAAATATTGTGTTATATATATTTATTAGAATAAGTTACTATTTAAAAATTTACTACAAAATTTAATAGTAATAACACGTTCTAAAATATGTATTTTAATTATTAAATAGAAAACAAGTATTTTTGTGAAATTATTTTAAAAAAGTCGCATTTAGTTTGATAGGTACAATGATATTTTCTTCGTCTTTTTATGGTTTAATACCATAAATTATAAAATGTGTATATAACTGCTTTCAAATAAAACAAATTTGTAGTGAGAGATTAAAAATCAACTGTACACTATCCTCATCATAAGGGTGAATGAAACTAACATAGTAATCATAGAGCTTTTCTAAATTAGAAAAAAAAATCATGAATAATTAGTATTAGATTAAATTAGTTTTTATCCTTAAACACTAATTTAAAGGGGCTAAAACAATTTCTTTTTATTTTCTTTAAGATTTAATATTTTGGTAGAGACTCTTACAAGATTAATTATCTTTTGATGTCAGAAAGTTTTATATTCTTCTTTTTAAAAGTATAGATTGATACATATTTTAAAGACGTAACTAAATACGATTTGAATAAGTGATTCGAAAATAAAAACATATTTAACTATTTTTTTTCATTTTAAGAAAATAAGTTTCTAAAAAAGAAAACTGAGAGATCTACGAAATATCCTAAATTGAAGTGACCACACTAATTAATTAAAAAGTATTTTTGTTTTGAAAATAATGCAAGATAAGAAATTTAATGATACTGAAAAAAGCAGAAGCAAACACATTATTGTTACTCACCTACCCCATGTGTTATAAAACTCAATCAGTGCACCAAAAAACAAAGAAATGAAAATCTGAGCTACCAATATTTTCATACAATTAATTTCTTGGTCCATCAATATTTCCATTGAATAATTGATCATTGAATTACTATTTATCATAACCTGACAAAATTGTACAAAATTTCATGAATATCATGATATTTCCAGCAGACTCTTTATCGATTAAAATTATAAATATACTGTAATCGGTGTATCATGAAAATACAAAATAGTAAAAAAAAATCCTAGAGAAACTGTAAAAATAACTTAGTAGAAAATCCAAATTCATTTTCACCCTTCCAATAATTCATTTTATCATTAAATCCACCAAACATTAACATACAAAACTGGAACAACAGCGATCACTTCTGTTGTAGTGAAGAACTTTCTTTTCCCTTGGCACTGTATTTGCTTTGACTAGTTGATTTTTCACTTACTGCATCTACAAAGCTCACCAAAAGTTCAAGCACAAACCAGAAAGAGACCGAGAAAAGAGAGAGTTTAGAAGTGAAGATCCAGAAAAGCTTGGAACTGAGAAATTGTTAGAGGAGACACTACTCTTTCAGGTTCATACAATGTGCATTGTAGTTAACACTAGTTTGTGATAACATAAACATAATACCTACTACAGGATCCTTGTACTAGTTAAATTTTTTCATCAGTTTTTCACTCTATAACTGTCATGATCTTTTGTTTCTATGCTCTTCCTCCCCCATCTTTTTCTGTTCTACTTCTGGTTTTTTCATTTTGGTTTTGTTCCTTTTCTATTTGAGATGTTGCAAATGTCACTTTACTAGTGATTCTCTTTCCTTGTGTGTTCTATTCCTTCTTCTGTTTGTAGCTGATATTTAAAAGTTCTAACTTTATCTTATACAAAGCAAGAATGCTTTTAGCCAAAGGGGAAAAGCCATTTTTTTGGTTGAAAAATATCTTCACTTTATGTCTGTACATGAAGATGGATGGATCCTCTGTGCATCAGTGGAATCTGCCCTTTTCTTTTTCAAAGTCATTTATCTTGTTTTGAAGAGGCACATCTGCAGTGTAGATGTCTTTTTACTGCTTTATATTAAAATACATCTTTATTATACCTGAGAGCATGGATTAGCATATTTATTCCCCAAGAATGCTAAACATTGGTTTGTCTTTTAACATGATTCATTTCTCATGAATTTGAAGGAATTTTAATGTTCATATCTCTACATAGCAAGAGGACTGAAGAAAGAAGTTTGGTCATTTTTTTAAAGTTTTGAAAAGGTAAACAGTAGAAATCGAAACTACTTATCCCATTTAGTTTGAGTCCAGATTTTTTACTAAATTTTTAATATTGTTTTTTTTAGTCTTCAAAAAGTACTGATGTTGATATATTAGAGGAGTATTGTCCATCGATGTATGTTGTTGAAAATTCAGCGGAGGAACAATACAAAAAAAACCTAGCAAAGAAACCAAATTTACTAAATTGTTGTGAAGATAAACCTTTTCTTTATTTCTTGAAAGTCTCTACAGGTGTTAAGAATCCAAGTGTGGATCTGAGTTCTACATTGACTAAATATATAAGGATAAATACCCATAAATCCATTGTCCTAAGATTTTGGGTTGAGAGTGGTGTCAATGTCTTATGTGGTTGGACTCAGATCTCATTAGTGTTTGTTCTCTCCGGTGAAACACTAGAATTTCTCTGATGGCTGGTGTGTGTTTGCTGAACAGGAGCAGAAAAAAGAGGTCTGATGGAGAATTGTGTTGAACACAACATCCAACACATAATTAACATCCCAGAAGTGATTGAGCCTGCAGTGTGGCCAGAATGTTGTATCTACAAGGTACCAACCAGTCTTTTGAAGGTGAAAGTGGTGGCCTACACTCCTCTATTGGTCTCAATAGGCCCTGTCCACCATAACAACGCTCAACTAGAGGAAATGCATGAGCAGAAACAAAGATATTTCCATTTCTTCTGGGCACGCCTGAGCCAAATGAGCAAGCTTGATTTGCTGCACTACAAAGCCTTCCTTCAACTAGAAGAGCAAAACCTGCGCCGTTGTTACCAGAAGAAATTCCCCGACATCAGCAAGGACCAATTTGTGGAGATAATGTTGTTGGATGCTGTGTTCATCATGGAACTGTTCCTCAGACAATCAAAAAAATGGGAACACAAGGAGGACTACCTAGTAACACAAGGTTGTGTCGGAAAAAGTATCCAGTGTGACTTGATGCTGCTCGAGAACCAGCTTCCAATGACAGTGTTGGAAAAACTGTACGATAAAGTTGTCCCAAGCAGTGTCAAAAGCCACACCAGATTCATTAACCTGGCTCATGAGTACTTTGGGGGTTATTATCCTCACGAACATACCTCAGAGAACAAGTTTGAGCAAAGAAAGTGGGAGAAATCACTGCATTTCACTGATCTCATTCGAAATTCGTATCTCCCTAAGAACCTGAGCATTCAGAAAAACTATAGTCACAAGGAGTGTGTTCTAAGGACTGCAACAAAGTTGAATGAGGCTGGGATAAGCTTCGACATGGTTCATGACAGATCCTTACTCGATGTGAAGTTTGAGAAGAAACGATTCTTCAGCTGGTTTCTCTGCTTGGGTTGCTTGCCATGCTGCAAGTTGTTCAAAGCTCGGTTTCAGATACCCCAGTTGAAAGTAGACCACACAACAGAGTGTGTTCTGAGGAACCTGATAGCATTTGAGCAGTGTCATTATCCTGAAGAACCTTACATCTGCAACTATGTTTCTCTGATTGATTCTCTTATTCATACCAAAGATGATGCAGAGTTGCTGGTTGAGAAAGAAACTATTGTGCATGAACTGGGAAGTGATCAAGAATTGGCAAATCTGGTGAATGATCTCTGCAAACATGTGGTGACAAATTCAACGTGCTACCACCAGATCATGGAAGATGTTAATGAACACTACAACAATGACTGGAAATGGGCAATGGGAACATTGAGGTGGGTTTACTTCAGAGACCCTTGGAGAAGCAGTTCTACTATAGTGGGTGTTGCTGTTCTAATATTCACTGCCTTCAACTTCTACCGTGTTACTGATATGCTCTTTTAGTAAATAATGATATTTTGACTACTAAATTTAGTAAATAATGATATTTTGACTACTAAATTTTGATAATTTTTTTTTATAATATAAAATTATAATATAAAGTGATAATATTTTAAGTGATTTTGAAATATTGAAAATAAAATAATAGAAAAATAAAAAATTACTTAAAAAATTCAAATAAAATACTAATATAAAATTATCAAAATTTAGTAATAAAAAATTATTTTCCTTCGATAAATTAAGAATTATAATGATTAAAAGACCTTTTTCTATATTACTTCGTTATTAATGATTGTACACTAACTTTTACATTTTTTATTGTCCGATAAAAACATTAATATTTTGATAATTAAATTTTAACAATTTTTAAGAGAAATATTATAAATTAATGTTTTTACAAATTTGGGGCGGTAAATTATAAATGGAAGAATGATTAAATATTTTGAACATAAAAGTCATCAAAGATTTTGAAGAAATACATTAACCAATTGATGCATTGTAATGAAAATTTGATTACTTCTAATATTCTCTCTTATGAAGAAACTCATTACATTATTGGTTTTTTTTTCTTAATTATTGTGATTTAATTGTACTTTTTCATATTATGTTGTTGTACCATGTCTTGTATTAAATGCACCATACATTTTTACACTAATTTTGTATATCTTTTAAGTTTTTAAGAAATTTACAATGCTTGCAATTTTACAATTAGTTTTATTTACATTTGATTTGATTTTATATAAATTTATTTTTTAAATCTTGTATTCTTTTTATAACGTCAAATCATTTGTAATTTTTTATTTTCATCTGAGTTCACATAATGTACCAATAATAGTTTAATATTTACAAAAACTTAATCATACGTCATTTTAAATTAATTTTAATTATTAGGGAAGGACTCGTAATATTATAATTTCATCAATTGAAATTTTTTTTTCTATCTATTATATCTATTAAAGTACTAACAAATTTTCTTTTTATTTTCTCGTTTACTTATTCTTTTTTCTTTGATACAAACAACATCACTTTTAACTTCTTTTCATTTTTTGTTTCATACTCTTAAATCTCCCACCTAATTCACACACATTACAAGTATGTGTGTGAAAGGAGGAGGACTTATAATGTTCTAAGTGTAAATGAATGTATATGAGAACATACACAATGTTTTAAATGTGTACATATGTGAAAAAACCGTAAAATATTCTATATATGTATATACATATATTTAATATTACAATGTATATATGTAAAAAATAATAATACTTTTTTAAGTTTAAAAAAAAAGAAGTCAATAAAAAAAATTCAAAATAAAGAATGATTTGCTTTAATAAAAGTTAAAACAAAATTGTTTGTATCAACACACTAAAAAGAAAATTATAAAACAACTATAGTAATAATAATTATTATTACTATTGTTGTTAATATTATTAATTACATTTATAATTTTTACCATGCTAACTTATCATAATAAGTTAAAACTTAATTATTATATTAATTTTAATTTAATGAATATATTATTGTTGCATATTTTAAAATATGTAATGTTCTTGTGATTTCATTTTTGAAAACCTATGAAATATCGATACTTTAATTTGGATTACGTATCTGTGTCCTAACACGTATTTATATTTGATATTTTAAAATATTTTACCGATATTTATTAATGAAGTATCTAATATATAAAACAATATTTTTATGATGACAATAATTTATAACTTTTTATATTGACAAGTTTAATACTTGTGATTTTAATTTGGATGCACACGATAACATTAATATATATATAATTTTTATAAATATATATATATATATATATATATATATATATATATATATATATATATATATATATATATATAACGTATCGTATTTCATTATGTTCAAAACATATATGCATAACAGATATATATACCATATCTGATACATGTATCGTATCTATGTATCATAGTTAAAAATTCTCAAATTCCTCTCAAATTCCAGAAAGAAACCTAAGATTGGTGAAGCATCACATTCATTCAACACCTATTTTCATTACATGCATTCATTTTATTAAGAGAAATGAAATATTCCGAAATATTTTAAATGTATATTTACACCTATTATATCTCATTCTTTTTCATATTTTGCTTTTAATTTTATTCTTTAGTAAATAACTATTTTTTTAAATTCTAATAATTGTTTTATTATTTTTATTATTTAAATAACTATTTTATTAAATTTAACTGTTTCATTCATTTAATTATTTTTTAAATTAATCATTTTAAACTAAAATAAATATTTTTAATAAAAAATTATCTACAAAATAAATATAAAATATTTATAATAAAATTTATAAATTGTTTATATTTACTTTCAAAATTAAAAATAATAATAAACACACAAACTTGTTTTTACTAGTTCTATTTAACTGGTTGTATTTAACTTTGATAGGAGAAAATAGCAATGATTCAAATTTTAAAAAAATACATACTTTTGTAACTAAATTCATTTTAGTTGAAATTAACAACAACAATAAATATAATGATATCTTTGAATAAGAAAATAACATTTTAATTAAAATGTTTGATTAAAAACCTAACATCTTTTTTTGTTTTTGCATTTAATAAATCTTAATAATTTTTTTACCTCTTGAACTTGAGCCAAATGTTTTGTAATTCCTCAAATTTAAAGTGATACAATTAATCTTTTGATTTGAAAAAAAATAATACATTTAATATATGATAATATAATTATTTTATTATTTTCTATTGATAATATGAGAACACTCGTTATGTCATGTCAATTTAGTTTTTTTTTTTATTCAAAAGAAGAGTGGATTAGAAAATATCACCATAAAACAAATTTTTTATCTCTGAAATGTGTTGAATATTATAATTCCCTAATAGTTATTATAACATGAAATATTTTTGTGTTGTTCTCTGATCAGCAAGAAAAATACACCAATTGTTATATTAAATTCTTTTTAATATACTTTGAAACACAAAAATCTGCATTTTAAAGACAGAAAATCCAAATTCAGCAGCAAAATATCCCATGCAGCATTTTAGTTTAACCATATTTCACTTGAAGCCAAGTAACTAGTAGCCTCCATAACACAAACCAAAACAAGATACAATCACTTATCACATTACAAAATGAAATCAAAATCAAAGATTGTAGATATCCATTGCCAAAATAGACAGTGAACTTGGACAGAATCTGAAGCAGGAAAGACTAACAGTAACTGCTTACAATAAAATCATGCATGAAAATGAAACATTAGTCCTATTGATCAACTGAAAGCACCTTCCTCTTATATCGGACCATCACTTTTCCCTTAACTCCCACAACCATGGCATTCCAATCTATCTCAGGAAAAGGTGACACCAACTCCAGTTCAAAATTCCTCAGCAGATGAGTCCATATTGCTTTAATCTGCAGATATGCAAATGGCTCACCAAGGCATCCATGTCTACCACCTCCAAACGAAATGTATGAGAATGCTCCGGCCGCCTTGTCCTCCTCCCTCCCGGCCGAAAACCGGTCAGGATCATACCTCTCAGGGTCCTTGAAAATGTGTCCTAGCCTGTTGGCAAATGCAGGTGATGTAGCAATTATATGGCCTTTGGGAATGTCATACTCTTTCCCCTCTCTTGTTGTGACACTAAAATCACTGTGTGAGCTTCTCAGCAGCATGATCAGAGGAGGGTGGAGTCTCAAGGCTTCTTTGATGCACCTATACAACACATCCATTTCAGCCAAAACATCATGGTCAACTCTGTCACCATGCTTTTCCATCAGCTGCTTCTGCTCCTCCTGCACAGCTGAAAGGTACTTGTTGTTACACAGCAGATATGCACCAGTCCAAGTGGAGGTGATTGAACTTGTGTGTTGGCCAGCAAAGAGTGCAGCAATGAGGAGTCCAGTGACTTCAGCTTCAGTTGTTGGACGACCATCTTTGTATTTTGAGTCGATGAAGCACTGCAGCATGTCATCTTCTGATTTGCTTGCACTCTTGCGAGAAGCTATGATGGTGGCAAAGATTTGAGCTAGCTTCTTGCGTGCCTGGTCTCGGCGCTTGTGAGCTGGGATAGGAAGGTATGGGAAGAGCACACTGATTGGAAGCATCCCATTGTCAAGATCATGGAACAGTGCAGAGACATCATCAAAAAGCTTGTCCCGAACTTCACGCCCCAGGAGACATCTACTGGCTGTCAGGATAATGAGATGCTCAAGCTCATACTTCAAATCAACCTCACCACTGGGTCCCCACTTTGAGAAATAGTCCTGCAAATTGAGTTTGTGTTTGGGATAGAACAGTCTTCAATGTTAAGAGTTCTTATACAGACAAGAAAAAGTACAAGGTAGGAGTTTAATGTTAACAAACAACATCATGAGACGATGAAAACTGTCAGGTTTGATGTCATTTCATTTCACCATAGTGATGTCAAAATCTAAATGAAGAATGAACTTCTCTGGCTTAATATCAGAAATGAACTCAAGTAACAACGTAAAAGGGTCAAGTGAAGCACAAAAGGCAATAACAAAAGCAAGGAATCTAAGCCTATCAGCCTCAAAACTGGCAAATTTCCAAGGGGGTGACAAAATTTTCCCAGTCCCCCAATCCATCATCACTCCCCATAAAAATCAAAGAAAACAAAAGGGCTAATGGTGTTCATCATCATCACAGTAAAATTTACAATATTGGGCTTTTTATTCCTAACTTTTAAAACATCATTTTTCGTCTTTGAATTTTGTAAATATCCAAAATCAACCTAATTTTGGCATGTGTAGACCAAGGGGTGAAAACTTTGGCATCTACAGAACCATGATGGAAGAGTGGAGGTTTTCAAAAGTGGGGATTTGACCATTAAGTGAAAAAGTGAGAAACCAAAAATTGGGAAACTTAAATCCATAAATAAAATACCCCAACAAATTCCCAATTGCAATGATTAAACCCAAGAACAACAGAGAACGAAACCATCATACAAGATCACTCACAAACAACAACAAAAGAAAAGGATCAAACAAACATACCTCTGCTTCTGCAACCATCTGATTGACATAACTCTTTAGCTTGTTGACCCTAAGAGCCTCAGTGAAGAACCTGAACTGTTCCTGTCTGACAGAGTAGTCAACATCAAAGACCACCCCAGGTCCAAAAGTTGGCACATTGAATTGGTACACCTCTTGCTGGCTGAGATCAGTCTCCGGAGCCTTAAAGAAGTGTGCGGAGACCTCAGGGCCAATGAGGAAAGTGATGTTCTTGTGGAAGAGTTTGAGGGTGAAGACACCCCCAAGCTTAGGGTACTCCTCACGGAGCATAAAGATTGGACCTTTGAGGAAACGGACAAGCCCTCCAACCAAGGGCCACCCCTTCACAACTGGGGGTACCCTCTTCCTGGATTTGGGCACTATGAAGGCCGAAATGAGTTTTGCCACAAGGATTGTGGCAACCAGGAGGAGCCCAGTGCTCAAAAACCTGCTATCAATCTCCATGGTTGTTGAGTGTGATGTGAATTGAGGAGTGAAAGGGTTGAAAAAGAATGTGACTAGATTTGATGTGTATTTGGATATTGATCGGTACAAATTTTGGTAATGACACCAATATCTACGATAATCACAGATCCAGTGACATGGGTAGATCTGTGGAATGTTTGTGTGTGGCCACTAAGGAGTGTGAGAGTTCAATTACAAATTTATAGTGTGAGATTGGCTTAGCTGGGCTCACAGTAATCACAGGGTTTGGAAGATGAAACTGTGGGTTAGGCTTTGGAAGGATATGAAAAACATGCATTCACGGACCGAATATTTTAGGGCTTAATTTTTATATGAGTTCAAGGGGCAATTGGAACTCATGGGGAGAAAAAAGTTAAATACTTTGAAATTTGATCAATTTGTACATCAAAAATAGAAAATAATTAGGGCTAAATCTTCTATTATTACCTTTTTTTTTTGTTTATGTGCTTCTTTTGACTGTTCAGATGGCATTTGAATCGTATCTGGGAAATGTAGGGTGTGTCGATAATTTCTGACATAAGATGTTTGAAAATTTCTTTTATTTATGTGGTCGAGGGTGATTCTGAAAAATCAAAATTTGTCTTGATACAAATGAAAACATGGATATGATTGTTTTTTTTTATTGTAGGTCACACTATCTTATCATGGAATGTTAAAAGTTAAATTTTATATTAATTTTAATTCAATGAGTAATAATTGTTGAATTTATGAAGCTGAGTAATGTTTTAAAGTGCATGTGAGAAGATATGCAATGTTTTAAGGGTATATGTATTAGTGAGAATGTATATTAAATGTGTACTTGTCTGAGAGAAAATAAATGTGGTGTTTGTTTTTGTGTATTTATTGTTTTTTTTTTTTGTGTGTGAATGTTAAAAAAGTTTAATGTCATGAGTATGTGACAATAATGTTTTAAGTGTACCATGTAAGGTAATACATATAATATTTTAACAAAATATTATTTTACACATTTTTATTATAATATTAAGTCAAATATTATTATGAAACGTGTTTTAAAATATCAAATAAACTTAATAAAATATGATTAAAATGATTAAATCTATATATATTAAAAGATGAAAAATTAAATTAGTCTAATTTCAAAATAAATTAATTTTAAAATTTATTAAAAATTAAAAAACAAAAATATATTTAACCCTACGTATAATATCTTAATAGTAAAAGCTTTTTCTTTTACACCACTTGCATAAGATGATAATATGGGGGGTATTTTTTATTAAAAATATTAACTTTTTTATAATAAAAAAAGAAAGATCTAAAGGTAAAATAGTGAATGTAAAATGTCAAAATAATAGTATATTCATCTTAATATTGTAGTTATATTGGCATAAGCATTGTTTACACGTGTAGAAAGACGAGTGAGTGACATAATTATATATATATATATATATATATATATATATATATATATATATATTAATTTGCAAAGAATTGGAGGACTTAATTTGTAGAGAAAAATATTAGATTAAAATATATTTTTTAATAAAATTGTTTGACCAATAAGAAGTACAAGTTAATTTTTTTTAATACACTTCTATAATTTTAAGAAAAATAACTACATAAAATACAATTTTATACAATTTAGATAAAATTGTATTTTTAATGATTGTACAAAATAAAACTAAAAGTTATGTAATGTCATTTCATAGAATTTATATATTCTATCTAATGTATATTTAACATAACTTTTACAAAAAAAATGTTATTTAACATAATTTATTGTATGTTTTATCTAATATATTATTTCATATAATTTACCCTATCACATCTTAGTCAATTTTCTCCTAACCTGTAATAATTTATTTTAACCACTTAATTAGAGGTGCTAAAATCCGTTGAACTAATAAAATCTTTCAAGACGAACAATTAAAATTGATTTTCGTGGATATTTTTTTCTCTTTTCATAATTTTTACCATCGTCAACTTGAATAAACACCACTTTATATATTTAAATACAATGAATCAAAACATTCACATTATCTATTTTCAATTTCTTCTTTTAATTTCAAAGTTGATAATACAAGTGAAAAGCTAACTGCAAATTAGTTTAATGGTTGTAACATCCCGAAAAATATGTTATATTAGTTTATAACTTTTATAACTGTTTTTGTATGATTTTATCCTTAAATTACGATAACAATTTTTATTTACTAAAAAAAATAATAAATATATGTGTATATCTGTTTAAAAAGTAATTATTTTAAAAAGAAAAATATAAATAATTCTTATATCTATTTTATTATAATTATAATTTTTATATTTTAATAAATCTTATTGTAACAATAGTTATAAAAAAAAGTTAATATTTCGCATTTTATTGTTATAAAAAAAATGTAGACTAATTACAACATGACACTGCATATATATTTTCACTATAATATATATATTATAATTGACTCTACTTAAAATAATTTCATTATTTTATAAAAAAGTACAAAAAAAAGAAGTTATTAGTCTCAACCCCTTGTTAATACAAACTCACTATATTTTAATAGTTTCTTACTTGACAAAAAAAAATATTTAAGACATTTATTTAATTATATATGCAACTTTATCCATAAAACATGGATTCCAACATATATTTGTTAATTCTGCTTAAGGTGGAAAATTCAACATACTTCAAGAATAAAGTTGTTCTTACAAGAGTAAAATCTCAACTAAAAAAGCTTTACATTAATATTACTCAAGTATAACAAAACTATATATCCTTGAAAAGGTATAATTAATGAGCTTGGGTAATAATTCTATTTTTACAAAAATATCATCAAAATAAATAAAGAAATTCCCATGTCACCGTAAAATTCTCCTTAATTAGTTAATAATAAATAAATAATGTAAAAGTAAAAAAAAAAAATAAGAGAGAGAAAATGTTAAATAGTGAGAGAGAACGTGGACCAGTTAGTGGGAACGAGGCAATAACTGCCATGCATAACCGTAATATCTTACAGAACATACAACAGAAAACATAGAACACATAACATAAAACTTAGTAGTGTGAAAAGTATTTCGTAGAAAACCAGAGAAAAGATTCTTTAGAGTTTTGTGCTATGCATGCGAGAAAAATGCACGGGAAAAAGGAGCAAGAAGAGTATATAAGGAAAGGGCCATGGAAAGCAGAAGAAGACGAGGTTCTACTGAACCATGTGAAGAAGTATGGTCCCAGAGATTGGAGCTCCATTCGATCCAAGGGTCTTCTTCAAAGAACTGGCAAGTCCTGTCGTCTTCGTTGGGTCAATAAGCTTCGACCAAACCTCAAGAAGTGAGTCAGCAATGTTTCTTCATTTTCTCCTCGTTCTTTTGCATGTACCATGTATCATTGTTACAAGTTGCATCAGTAACATTAAGGTTTTTCAACTTGGTCGTGTCAGTCATATTTTGTTAAAATATTAAGGAAACAGCAATCACAAATCACAACAGCAATTTAAAGCCATGGCTGTTGCTTCTGCTAGTGTTTGTTTCATGAAAAGTTACAAGGATGGGTTGCTTTTCTTTGGTCCTAGCTTTGGATTGTACAGTGTTTTTAAGCTTACATTACACTCTTTTTTTATGGGGTTTGCATGATTTTGTATTGCCTTTATGGCGTTTTATCTATTGATCTTACGTAAAGTGAGTTCAAGTTTTTGCTACAAGTTGGTCCATGTTATTGTGTTCACATATAAATGGAAGGTTTATGGCTGTTACTTGCACTGGTGTTTGATGATTTTACAATAATGGGGTTGCTTAATTGATCTCAAAAAGTTTCCTTTTTTCAATGGTGTGTTTATAGTTTGTCAAAAGCCATTTTTTTCTCAAGTTCTTCTAAAACCGTAATTTCGTTGATGTATTTATTCCAAACTTCATGCCTTAAAGGGAAGAGAACTTATTATTTTAACACAGAAAAAGTAATTTGATGCTTTTTATCTGATTATTGTTTTCTGTGTCTCTCTTGGTCTTCTCAAAGTGGTTGCAAGTTTTCACTTGAGGAAGAGAGGATTGTGATAGAGTTGCAGGCACAATTTGGGAACAGGTGGGCTAAGATTGCATCCTTTTTGACAGGGAGAACAGACAATGATGTGAAAAATTTCTGGAGCAGTAGGCAAAAGAGGTTGGCCAGGATTCTGCAGACATCAGGAACAACTTCCAAATCACAGAAGAGCAAAACAAAAGTTCCTACCCTTCTTGATGTTCCAGTTTTCGAGGTAATTAGATGGAGAGATTTCTCTATTTCCATGCTTTTTATAGTTCTATCATAATGCTTTTTTACTTCTTCCCTAGAATCAGTGTTCATCAACAGAAAAAGAAAATGGAACTGAAACACTAAACCAGTTTCAACATTTGTTTGTTTTACTGAAGATGATAAGATTTTACTTAATAAGGAATATGCTGAAATACAGATTCCACAAACAAGACAACTAAAATTGTGACAGACCAAATTTCAAGAACTAAAATTGTTACTATGTACTGATGTTACTCAAAGGTTCTAAATTGTGGTCATGGATGTGGGTGTGAACACTCCAAAAATGAGAAAAATGTTGTTTTCACTGCTGCAGTTTGTTTACATGGGAATAACAATATTTGTTGACTTGTATAGGCTCCAAAGTTCAGTTCTTCATCTGAGGGAGAGTCATCATCAAAACCTCAGTCATGCTCACTACCCTTGATTGAGAATTCTGAGGTTATCAAAATGGTATCTTTGCCAGATCTCATAAAGTCTGAGTTACCTAGTTCTGACCCAATCCATGTCGAACAAGATTTTACCCTTTTTGAGAGCTATAACAGTAGTGAGCAGACTCAACAGATTTCCTTTCCTCAGATTCCAGAACTCCAAAATGATCTCACATTCCCAATGGGAAGCCAAGATGTCTTAGCCAGAATCGATGAACCATATTTCGTTGAAGACTTTTTTGCTCTTGATGATGCATCTGAGTTTGGAATAGATCTGCAGCACCCCTTTGGATTCCCTTTCTTCGAGCCACCAGGAAGTTGCAGAATTGAGACAAGGGACACCGTTGATAAGTTCAAAAGCAGTGACAGCTTCTTCGATGACTTCCCTATGGACATGTTTGATAACATGGACCCACCTCCAAGCCCTTCTTCAAACTTATTATGACTTTTGTGGACATTGTCGTTTATTCCATGTGTTGTTGTGTTTCTGTCATGTAACTGCAGGCTAATAGTTATTAACTTGGTCATGCATTGGTATTTGAAATTGTTGATACTGATGTCATTCATAGGATAACCAAAAACAGACATTGCATTTGTCCATCTTTCTGACGGCCACATTGTTCTAGTCTTGGACCTGAGTTGTTTCAACTGATAGCTACTAATAGTATGATCTTTGCTGTTATATCTTAATTAATTCATCATTGATTGTTGAAGGTATCAACTGCAATGATATTCACTTGCTATTCAAACAAAATTACATAAATATTGATAGGAGTGTATGCAGATAACAGTGCAAAGCATTATTTTCAACATCTTTGGTTTATTCAACGAGTATTTATTTATATTGCAGCCAAAGAATGCAGGACTTTTATCTTATACAGTCTTAACCAAACTAAACTCTTATATTTAGATCAAGGAATCTGTTTCATGTCTTAAAATGGTGATTTACATCTAAAGAGAAAGGAAAAAGAATAATAGATTTCTAAAACATATGATATGATGAAAGAGAGAGAGAATGAAAAAATAATCATAATTTTTTTTAAAAAAAAAAGGAGTGTGTATATTTATATCATTATCTTTAAATAAATTTTGGTAAATATTTTTGAGTTGACGCATTAAGATCTTGTTAGTCGCTGTTCTGTTAATAAAGTCCTAAGTATCAGGGGTTTGTTTAGCTTCTGTTCTTTTATCAGATTGACCACGTCTTTAGGAGATATAAACGTGGTTGTTACATTCTGACCTTTTTTCATGTTTTGTTCCGTTTCAGAGCTTTAAGCTTCCAAAATTAGTTTCTTCAGTTCAATTGGAAGAAAAATAAAATAAAAATTGGAATCATAGAAAATTCATGAAATATACTACCCGAACACTGGTGTGGTGTAAGTGATCATGACAGTCCAGTTTTGAGGAAACAAATTATTTCCAAAGAAGATTGAACATTACATAATTTCAAGACCTGGTTATCGGAAGAAAGCTGAAAATAGTTCAACAAATAGCTTTTAACACAAAGCGTTGTTCCTTTCAAATACATACACAAAACTAATAATATAATTTACAAGCATTTTCCTCCTTTATTTCCTAAAGACAAACTTTATATGTACAACACAGAAATAACAAACATAGGGGTGACAAAAAAGGTATTCTATTAGAATAAGCCAAATGCAACAGTAATAACAAACCAAGGATTCTCATAAGTAGAACTGTCTACTTAGATCATCCATCACCATAGAGTTCTATCAATTCATATAATGTATCCATTAACTTATTCTGATTATAACACTTTTCTTTTCATCCTATGTTTACCATTCAATCGAGTGAAGAATAATAATGGTGTTTATGTGTTCCTACTGAATCAAGCATTCTCAATACAGAAGTCATTTAGTCTTTGGAGGAATGAAACATAAAGTAGCCACAGTAGCAAGTGAGAATCAGGCTCGGAGGTGTAGATGGCCATTATAGTGAAGTTTTGTTTTTTTGGGTGCATTTTATACCAGTTTGACCATTGTGAATAACAGCTTCAAATTCTCCTGCAGTGAATGATTGGTCTTTCTTGAAAATCGGGCGTCTGAGTTGGACGTAACCACAGTAATCAACATCATACACTTCAACCTCCTCTTGGAATGAAGAATATGCCACCCCAACTCCTTCCCCTACAAAAGATGCAATCAAATTAGAATTCAGCTTGAAAAAATCTCTTCCACACTTCAAAATATACCACAACTTCATCCGGTGACCACTGACAGATTCAGTAAAAGATTGCATTTACAAAGAAAAAGGTGTGTTTGCAGATAAAGTTGAGCAATAAATTGAACATTATACCATGTGTGACAAGCAGCAAGTTCTCAGTAGGATATTTGTCAGCAAGATCTTTAACTATTTGCTTATATCTAGGCCTTGTTTGCAAGTAAGGATCTTCTTCCCACTGGGGCAACTGAAGTTCCTCAAGCAAAAAAGATTTCATCAGCCCAAGTGACATTTGCATTCATACCTACATAACTGTCAACTGTGCTAAAACTTCTCAATTGAAAGTGAAGATGAAAACTTCCATACCTTTTCATAGACCCTTTTCACATTCTTATCCACTGTCCCCGTCGGAAGCAGAGCCTCGATCTTCGGTATATCGAAACCCCAGTTTCCATCTTTAGGAACCACATCAAGTCTAATAGCTGCCCTGCTCATCATTTCACACAAGCCATATTCAACAGAGACCTGCACTTGTGGAAAAGAGGGACAAAATTTCTTAAACTCAATAGCTGCTCATATACGAATCTGCTAAGGATTTGTAAGGCATGCAACATCATTTCTTAAACTCAGTGCAAATTGATTCGTTCTGTGCAGACATGATTGTGAAATTGATTCTTTTAAAATTCGAATTATTCTTTTAGTCAGAATAACTAAAAAATCAAAATCAAAGTTGTCACACCAAAATATTCTCATAAAAGACACAATTACCACAAGACAACGAACTAAAAAGTTACAAAAATGAAAATCCTCAAAGCAGAGTTTAGAATCTGCTAAATTCTTTAGTACCTGCCAACCCAGTTATTATCCTTAAATTTAAAGCAGATTATTGTAGTCTCTTAATTGAAAAAATAAAATAAAAATGAGTTCAGTCTTTCAATCTACAGTTGACCACTAAAAATTACTGTTAAAACGGTATATTTTACTCCTATAAACTAAAAAGGTATCTTTTTTATTTCAAATTCAAATGATTAAAATATATTTTCTAAAAGAATTACGGGCTCAAATCAGGGTTGACCTCAGATTCCAGTTAAACATTGATGTTCACATTCTGCAAAAAGAAGAGAAAGACGATTTTGACCTTGATTTTAGAAGGATCGATGGGGACGCCATCGCCGGTGAGGTTATTTGGGTCCTGGTTGTCGGATACGGCGGAGAGGGCGGTGACGACTTCTGCAGCGGTTTGGACACATCGGAGAAAGGGAGAGACGAAAACGCGATTGAGAGTGAAAGGTAGATTTTTGCGGAACTCGCGACCCGTGGCAAAGGCTCGAACCCGACCCTGTTGGACCAGGGGCGGGTCCCAGGGTCGGGCAGCGGAGGAGACCCACATGGGTTCGAAGTTGTCCATGCGATCGCCGTGGCGCATTACGACGACGTTTTGGTAGAACTCTGGTGCTGCATCGCCACTTGAAGCCATTGTTGGGTTCAGAGAAAGAGAAAGAGAAAGAAAGAAAGAAAGTTATGTTCTACAATTAATTGTGTTGAATGAAAATCATGTAATCAAAATAACAGTATTTCTTTCCTTTGATTCAAATATTATTCATTGAAAATCATGAAATATATTAATCTGCATTTCAATTTATTTTAAGGATCGAACACCTAAGACACGAATAACTTTTTCTCATACAACTTCAAAGTATATTTTATTATTTAATTTGTGTCTTAAGTTTAATTTTAATATAGAGGTGTAATTTCCACAATTTGTGTCATCAACTATATATAAAACAAAATATTAGTTTTATATAAACGTAAACTTATGGCTTGGAAATTTCAACAATTGTACACTTTCAATTAAGAGAAATCTTCAACATGGTAAACATTTTTCTTTTTCTTCTAATATGCAAATTTTAGTCATCAACATTATGCAATTTTACTTCTTTTTAAAACCATTCCTAATTTATATATTTTAACCATTTGTATTTGAGATTATACAAAAAGTGATTTCATGAACATAACTAACTAATGATTTATGTGCAGGTTGATAGCATGATTATGGCTAAAATAACTATATTTTCATTATCAATAATATTATTGTCTGGAAATGTATATTCAGTTTATTTAGAATCTGAAAGTCATATCAAATCAACTATTTTTTTGTCTAAAAAATTTGAAGTAGGACTAGGAAAAATTGCATTGAAAATATTTTTAGATATTGAATTTCCAAAAGGTCATATTAGGATAAGAGTTTTAATGCTCAAGTAGTTGATGAAGATGGTAATTTTGTACCTTTGTATGAAGCTTACCTTCACCATTGGTTTGCTGTAAAATATATTGAAAACAATACCTTGTCATACTACATTGAACAATCTCATGACCTTCGAAACGGTATTGAATACGAAAGAAATGATGGAACTTGTCAAGATTTTGTGCTACTACATTATTGGGGCTTGGGAGGAGAATCACGACGAACATCCTCAAATCTTCCAGATCCTTTTGTGATCAAATTAGGTAATCTCATAAAAATCAAGCATTGATTTACAGAAAAGTGGTTGTTTAACATCATGGTTATTGATACTCGTGGCACACATGATAGAAAAGGTTGCACCCAATGTAGATGCAACCTTTTAAATCTCCCGAAGGAATTTTACAATGTCACAACGGGCATTGATGGCCAACCATTGCACTTAAACTACAAAGGAGGAATATTTTGCTGTCAAGATAACTTACAATGCAAATTACGAAAGGATTTTCATGGTCCAACAAGAAACCTTTTCTTAAGATACAAAATAAGATGGATTGATTGGGATGAACACCAAGTGCCACTTAAGTTTTATATATTTGATCCTACTAATCGTGTGAGATCAAATGGTTCTACAATAATTCATGAGTGTAAGATAGATATTTTATCCAATATACACAATTACATAAATGATAAGCATACGTTCGAATCTTAATTAAATTCCAAAGAAAATTAGTAATCTATTGATTACTTTTGAACGAAAAAATGAGTAACATAAATCTCTTAATTTGTTATAGTTAGAGTATACAATCCCAAGAAATCATGAAAGTGACTCCCCTCATATCAAGAAAGCAAACATCACAATAATAAAAGGTGGTTATCTTATATACGGTGTTGCTCATTTGCACACTGGTGTTGTCAATGCAACTTTGTATGGACAGGTAATATTTGATGTTTATTAACATTCCTATTAATATGTATGATTTGTAATAGATACATTATGAACCTTTTTGTTTTTCATATATTCGTAATAACATTTCTTGATTAACTCTATGTAATTTTAAGAAGTTAACTTTTCTAACTATTTTCTAAATTTATATTTTTATTAACTTAGGATAGAAGGGTGTTATGTACTTCAACACCAAAGTATGGATCAGGAAAAGAAGCAGGAAATGAAAGAGGTTACCTAGTTGCAATATCGGTTTGTTATCCAAAACCTGGTTCTATAAAAATTAAAGATAATGAAATTCTAACATTGGAGTCCATATACGTAAACAAATTTCGTACTGGAGCTATGGGTCATTTTTACATTTACTTGACGGAACAACTTCCTTAAGAAAATTTAAAAATTGGATGTGAAACTAGGGATGTTTATTTTCCTAATAACTTGTGCAACTTGTGGTGTATCAATAACAAATATCGTAACTCCTTTTTACTCTTATATTGACTAATGTAAATCTCCTTCATTGAGTATGACATCAAGTAATTTATATTGTTAAAATGTAAAGCTAAACAAGTTATACAAATACAAGAAACTAGAAAGCTATTTGAGGAATCCTTGTTTTTAGACATCCTCTTAAACTAATATATGAAAGTTGATTGAATCCTATAATTTGGGAAAAGTACAAACTTAATTATCAATGTTAATAATTTCAGTTGTGATTATTTGTGTTGTTTTCTTTTCAATGTCGCTTAGTCTGTGATTATGTTATTGGTGTGGTATATTGTATTGTAAATATTTGTTTTGGCATGCAAAAAAATATATAGTTGATTTCACATCTTTTTGTGTTATATTTTATGTTTTAAAGTTTAATAATATTTTTAATATGTTACAACAATATATATGATTGATTTATAAAATATTATTATTGAATTATATGATTAGAGTTATTAGTTGTATTTATTTTTAGGTTGAATTACTATTTGGTCCTATAAATCCTTGGATTTGATTGGTTTCGTTCTCAATTTTTGTTTTTGGTTCAATCAAATTTATGTGTTAAATCAATTCAATTTGATTATTTTTGTTAATTTGTATAAACATCACGTTGAGTTAACTATATATGTTAATATATATTTTTTTTGGATATTATTTAGCTTTCTTTTATCTCTTCTCCAAATCCTGCAAGTGGGAGAAGTCGGGACAATATAGATGATGATAATTTATATTTCCACCTTAATACTTTACCAAATAAAAATATTTATACTAAATATCAATTTGTAGATTTAGTTAATTCCATATCAAATAACTCAAGTGCTATAATATGACAAGCCAGTTAATTGATGACTAGACAATACTACAAGGTTTATTAGATTTAATAACATTTTTCTGTTGCATTTATCCTAAATGTTACCTTATAAATGGTTATACTAATACTTTTAAAAAAATGTTACCATAAATAATTAAAAATATTACTATAAATATTGTTACTATGACATTATAACATTTTTAAATAAATGTTACTATAAATAAATAAATAATTTTCATTTTTTTACCTTAATTGTAACGTTTTAAAAAGATAACAATAATTTTATTATAACATTGAAATAGTTAATATTAATTTAAAATTTAATATTTTAAAGTAATATTTTAATTTTTTAAAAGTAAATTTAAAGTTATGTTATAATTTATTTAATAATAAATTTAAATTAACAACAAACCTTAAACATTGTTTTCGGTTATTTAAATTCTACGTTGTTACAAATCAATTTTAAAATAATATTTTAATTTATTTAAAAATAAATTTAAAATAATATTATAATTGATCTAAAAACAAACATTAAAAATTAATTTCAGATTTAGGATATACATCTCGATCGAACCCGCATGTTTTTGTTTTTCAACTTAAATTTAAAATAATATCATAATTGATTTAAAAACAAACATTAAAAATTAATTTCAGATTTAGGGTATACATCCCATTCAAACTTCACAAACCTTGCGTGTTCTGTTTTTCAACTTCTCTGACCTCCTTTTTTACCTCAAACTTCTGAATCTTACTCTGTCAACGTTTTCCTTCTTCCTCCAAAGTCTACGAGGTGTGATTTTGTCTCCGTTGACATCTTGCAGTCATTGCCATCTTCAGGTTTGTGTGTAAATATCTTCTTTCGACACGTCTCTTTTAGCTTCAAAGATTCTAATGCTTCTTCACAAGTTTCTCTCAAATTTCTTCCTTTTATTTTAATATATCTCTTTATTACTAATAAATTACTGATTCATTGGTTTTAACTTCACATTAGGGGAAATCGGTGAAGGCATCACGGGAGGTGTTCTTTGCATTCCTGAAGATATTGTGTATAATTTTATTTCTGTGATCGGTTACAACTATATAACAATAACAATAATTGATTTAACATTCCATTCAAACTGAGATTAAACTAGCAGACAAAGCACACACATGTTTATTTTTTACTCACATGCACAATATCTTCAGGAAAGCAAAGAACACCTCCCTGATTTGTGATGTCTTCACCGATTTCCCCTAATGTGAAATTAAAACCAATGAATCAGTAATTTATTAGTAATAATTGAAACTAAAATAGACGTGTCGAAAGAAGATTTTTACACACAAACCTAAAGATGGCAATGGCTACAAGATGAGTCAATAGAGACAAAATCACACCACCTCGTAAACTTTAGAGGAAGAAAAAAAATGTTGATAGAGTAAGATTCAGAAATTTGAAGTAAAAAAGGATGTTGGAGAAGTTGAGGAACAAAAAGACGCAGGATTTACGAGGTTTGAATAGGATGTATACCCTAAATATGAAATCAATTCTTAATGTTTATTTTTAAATCAATTATAATATTTCTTTAAATTTAAGTTGAGAAACAGAAACATGCGGGTCCATTGCTATGTATATCCTAAAAATTAATTATAATATTACTTTAAATTTATTTTTAAATAAATTAAAATATTAATTTAAAATTGATTTGTAACAATGTAGAATTTAAACAACCGAAAACAATTTTTAAGGTTTGTTGTTAATTTAAATTTATTATTAAATAAATTATAATATTACTTTAAATTTACTTGTAAATAAATTAAAATATTACTTTAAAATATTATATTTTAAATTAATATTAACTATTTCAATGTTTTAATAAAAGTATTGTTATCATTTTAAAATTTTACAATTAAGATAAGAAAAATGAAAATTAATTACTTATTTATAATAACATGTATTAAAAATGTGTAACAATATTTATAGTAACATTTTTAATTAATTATGGTAATATTTTTTAAAATGTATTGATATAGTTATTTATAAGGTAACATTTAGATAAATGTAACAGATAATAAATCCTGTAGTGTCATTGTGTCACCAAAATATTGATCACAAATTTAGTATACACAAAACAATGCTAAAAAAGTTATTTTTAGAATTTGAAATCGATAAATAATTTTTTAAAATATTATCACTAACAAATTTAAAATTCTATATATTTTAACATGCATACGCATATCAGTTTAAAGTAGCTTTAAGGAAATTAATTAAGTGGTCGTTAACAATGTTATAGAGGTTATCTCAATATTTATGAGAATAATTATTTACTTATATTAATTAATTGATGTTATGAAAATATCAACAAGCATTGCTTACTGTGAACTAGTTGCACACTTTCATTTTGAAGTTAATTACTCATTCATTCACTGATATTTCTTCTGTAACTCCAAATTCTCAAAGCGTTCAATTTGAAATGTATTGTAACATAATGCATGTAGAATCATGTTTCATTAAATTCCACAAACTGCAAAAACAACAATGGTGGTTTTACAATGAAATATCTCAAAACTTCCACATTATAGAAGATGTTTCAAACTAAAAGAGAGAGAGAATGAGCAAACTGAAGAACTCTCTATAAATTCACCAACTTTTTCATAAACCTATGAAACATATATTTGGTGAGAAAAACTGCATTATAGTTAATCAATGGAGGCCAAAACTCACATAGCAATAGTGTCAGTTCCAGTATACAGTCATCTACGTTCAATTCTTGAGTTCTCAAAGAGACTGGTTCATCTCCACCATGATATTCATGTCACATGCATTAACCCTACATTTGGCTCACCCTGCAACAACACCAAAGCCCTTTTTGATTCTCTTCCCTTAACCCTCACCCAGATGTTCCTTCCACCAGTGAACTTGGAGGACCTTCCACATGACACTCACCCTGCAATCCAAGTTCAGTTCACAATCTCTCGTTCTCTACCTCTAATCCATGATGCATTGAAGGCACTGCATGCTACTTCAAGGCTTGTTGCAGTCATTTCTGACGGTTTGATAACACAAGTGTTACCCTTTGGAAAGGAACTCAATGTGTTGTCCTACACATATTTTCCATCCACAGCTATGTTACTGTCACTTTGTTTGTATTCTTCTGTGCTTGACAAGGCAATATCTTGTGAGTACAGAGACCTTGCAGAACCTATAGAGATTCCTGGTTGCATACCGATTCATGGAACTGATCTTCCAGACCCTCTTCAGAATCGATCAGGTGCAGCATACAAACAGTTTCTTGAAGGTAATAATGAAAGCTTCAATCTACTTTTGTTTTCTTTCTTTCATAATGAACACTGATGTTTTGAATCTTTTGAGTAATGAAGGCAATGAAAGATTCTACCTAGCTGATGGAATATTGGTTAACAACTTTTTGGAGATGGAAGAAGGGACCATAAGGGCATTGCAACAAGAACAGGAGAAAGGAAGAATCCCTTGTGTTTATGCAGTAGGACCCTTTGTGCAGGAGGAGCCATGCAGAGAGGGAAGCAACGATGACACGAAATATCTGAGATGGTTGGACAAACAACAAAGCAATTCTGTGTTATATGTTTCCTTTGGAAGTGGTGGCACACTGTCTCATGAACAGATAAAAGAGCTTGCTTGGGGATTGGAACTGAGTGGCCAAAAGTTCTTGTGGGTGTTAAGACCACCAAACAGGTTTGGCATTATTGCAGACATTGGTGCCAGAAATGGGGACCCTTTTGAGTTTCTGCCAGATGGGTTTGTGAAGAGAACAGAAGGGCATGGCTTGGTGGTGCCTTATTGGGCATCACAGGTTCAAATCTTAGGTCATGGTGCAATTGGGGGGTTTTTGTGCCATTGTGGTTGGAACTCAACACTTGAAGGTGTTGTGCATGGGATTCCACTGATTGCATGGCCACTCTTTGCTGAGCAAAAGATGAATGCAGTGCTGCTGAGTGAGGATTTGAAAGTGGCTCTTAGGGTTAGGGTTAGTGAGAATGGGATTGTGGAAAGGGAAGAGATAAGAAGGATCATAAGGAAGCTGATGGTGGGAGAAGAAGGCAAGGGAATTCGTCAGAGAATGAAAATTTTGAAAAATGCTGCTTTTGATGCTGTGAAGGATGAAGGGTCTTCAACAGTAACCCTAACACAATTGGCACTAAAGTGGAAAAGTTTGAGTTTCTGATGCAGTGATTACAACATTTTTAATTTTTTTTTTTTTTTGCATAATTGGTTCGAGAAAAATGGTATATGTATACCTTTTAGTTTTTTACACCTATTTAATATCTAGAAAATTTTAATATATCTTTTTTTCTATTTATTTCTTCTTGAGTTATTTTATATTTGAAGATGAAAATATAATTTTATCAATGAAGTATTTATGTATTATTACCTTTGGTTCAAATAGAATTAAACGACTCATGATGATTATAAAAATAAAGATGATACTTTCATATTTATGTATAAAAAAATACCAACTTAATTATCATTATATTACATTTTAATTATATTTTTTAGCTGTGAATTATAAATTGATTAAATTTTAAAAAATAATTGTTAACATTTAACTCAATTTAATTAAAATATATATACACATTAGTATTATGAATTAAAAAAAAATAAAAAAAAAAGGTATGATTAAAATATGAATATAATGGTTGTAGTGGGTTTTTTTTTTTTGGGGAGTGTCAAAGTATACTATACTTTTTCATTAAGGAAAGAGGATTTTACCAATTATATTGAAGTAAATTATTTTTCTATAGAATTGTTTAATCCAATTTTTATTTGAGATATATAGAACAATGTCATTTATAAAAAAGAAGGGGTTTGCAAACGTGTCTCGTAATCTTTTATCTTAAAATTAGAATGGTTTCATATATATTTTTGAATAATATATAAATAATGTGCGAGTTTAAGAATTGAAATAAAATAGTGAAAATAAAAATGAAAAGGAAAAAAAATAATTTCTAATACTGAATCTATCTTTATGATTGTTGACTAAGGAGAATAATATTTTTTTCATAAGAATTGTCTCAATTAATTTCTAATAATAAAAGTCGTATTACTAATCTTACCTGCAGATATCTGCAAAATTAGAATATTTTTGCCATCCCTGCCTTAACAAGAGACACACTTTAGAGGATAAAATAACCTTATAACCAAGTGTATTAGAAAATCAACTGATTAAATTTTAACAGAATCAAATACATACTTAATAAATTTAAAATCAACCAATTACAATTACAATCGTCCGTTTTCTAATGAACGGTGATTATTTTCTTTATCCTCAAAACTGGTTTTCCTTCACTTTAAAGGAAACGTTTTTTAATGTAAAGAGGACTGCAAGATGAGATATTTACAGACAACTCAACAGAGATGCAAATATCAGTATATTGACTTATGAACTAAAACGGAAAAGAGGTGATTATTATGGGCAAAAATTTACATTTTACATCATCAAATTTACAAAGGAATTTGCCGAAGGTATGGAGAACACAATGGAGAACTCAACAGATATTTACAGTAGCATCATGGGATAATAACTATATCAACTTTTACTCTTTTAGTTTAGAAGGTTAGAACCTGATCCTCCAAGCTTTTTACTCTAACCCGACCTATCATCAACGAATTTTCTTTTCCAAATTTTGAATGAATTTGGATTGGTATAAGAAGTGGAAGCTGCTTCTGGGATTCAACCAAGCATTAGTTGCATCTAGCTTTGACATAGTTTAAAGATCATCTACTCACGAGCCAACCCGGTTTAAATAGGATGTCTTCCTTAAAATTGCGACCTGATACAGACACTGACTCACCTTGACGACGGTAACACTACAAAGGATTAAAAAGCATAAATGAGAGAATTGAATTCTTAAAGTAGTAAACAATGAATTTTAAAATAAAAGTTCTAGCTGGATTTTTATACTAAACAGATTATTTAACAAAATGACGGAGTATTACTTCGAGAATGAAATGGATGAGCTCAAGAAAGTTCTATAAAGAAATGGAGAAATAAGTTTTGCAGCTACATTTCCTCTGTTGCATTGGAATAAAGATCAAGTGTCCTAAGATCAAACATTTGGCAACAGCGTAGCAAGATTGTGGTGAGACATGGAAGGTTGGGACAACTAACCTTGTAACATACAACAGTGTCATCAGGATACATTGCAAATAGCTTCGTACCAAGGCGTGCATCACAGGAATCACAGAGACTCTCATCATCAATTTGAACATGCCTTGACCTCTCCTCCAATCTTGATAATCTTGCATCAATGTCCACAGCACGAGATAAATTATGCACAATCTGAAACAATTTCTAACTACGATCACAAGCCCATAATACTTGATTGACAACAGAAAGAAGAAATCAACCTTGAAATGTCAGAGTACAGAGCAAAAAGAAAAATTAATCTCGGGAAGATGGCATGTAGGAGTTATTGGTAAAATTAGTTTCATTTCAGAAATTACTATGAATTTGGTGGTTACATCCATATAAACTGGTGCTACTGTAAAGACTATACCAAAACTATCTCACAAAATTAAGTCATATACAGTGTTCTATAAGTATTTAAAAAACAGTTACATTTGCCAAAGTCTTGCTGAATGCTGTAAAAACCGAACTTCCAGAGAAGTTTCATAACTTAGGATTACTGATTATTCTTGACAGACTACACCCTGAGTGGAGTTTAATTTTTCTTTCTCTATCACGTAGAAAAAAGACCTGAGATTAGGACAATCTATCCATCTGGGAAAAAAAACATTTAAGTACCTGTCCTTGACGATGATGATGAACTCTGGCCCTGAACATTCTTAGTAAAGTATCAGAAGCAAGTTGAAGTGGCATATCTGGAGACAGTTTCTGCATTATAAAGCCAAAACTTTAAAATTAAGATCGAAAACTCTGAAATGAATTAAGTATAGTTAAAAAATGACAAACTGCATTTCAATAAAAAGAGTCCTTTAATTACAGAGAGATATATCCTTCACTAACAATTATAAAACTTAGCATTTTCAATATGCCTACGGAGTGGCTTGCTCAAGCAGCTCCATTGACTAATTTATAATATGACTGTTTCATAAAAAATAATAAAACTATTCATGAGACATCACCAAATAGTTTGAGGTTTGGGATAGTACACCATTGATATCGGTATTAAAGATCCCATGACAAACACTCAAGAATTCATTTGTTGCAACCGCTATTTTTCTACACAAGTGTTGAGTTTCAACATGATCTGAGTCGTAAATTGCATTGTTCGATGTCCCAACATCAAACCCAAGATGATCTTGCATGTGGAGGAACTTTTAATACAACCATCTATATGCCTTCTGTTAGAAATTGTTTAGATATTGTTTGATATTGTTAAGATATTGTTAACCACAATATCAAACAATATCTTCTCTTTAGTCTATTTATTTTCAGTTACTCTTTTTAGTTGTACTTCTCTCTATTATAAATAGATTACCCTATATGTGATTTATACACAAGAGAAATTAATTTCAAACCCTATTTTCTCTATTCTCAACAAGATATCTAGAGCTTAAGGTTTTTTTGGCATTTTTTTGGTCGCCCCTGCCCCATTCACCTAAGAGGTTATTGACAATAACATCAGATGAGAGGAGGTGACACAACCCTTCAATCCTTACCAAAGGGCTGAACAAGTTTAAAACCTGATGGTTTTATATGGGGTAATCATTTATTTATATTAATAATCTAAAGGAACTTTTCCAATGAAAGGAATCAACCCAATTAAGAGAAGCCTTTCAAGGTCTCTATCCCCATAGGCCCAAAAGGAAACTTGTCTATTCAGAATTAGCTATTTTGGGGAGAAGGAAGTGAATCAAGGAGAGAGAATTATGTTATAGGGGAGAGAATCAGAACTGAAGCAGACATTGTGGAATTGAGAATTGATTGGAGTCCAAATATCTTCTGTCTTGGGGGAGAACATTGTTCACATTCATCTTTATATTTTTCCTTCTTTGCTAATTAAATACACATCATGGCGGTATCTGTTTGGATATTCCTAACAGACAGGTAGACATATTTTCATGCTAACAGATCCTTTACCCATTTACTGTGGAGTAGGGTGCAAAATATGTACTTCTTGCAGTGGAATATAGATGTTGCAAACGATTTGATTCAGAACTTAATATAGTGAGTTTAGTACCTCCAAAACTTGCAACGGATCTAATGATTCTCCATGATTATGGAGTAGGCGAACAGCAGCAGTAAACATGGGATCCTTACCATCTTGTGGGTCCAAATACATTTCAAGCAACCTGAGGACAACAAAAAAAGAGCATTAACACAAACGTGTTAACCAATCTCAGCATAAATAAATATATAAATCAAATATTAAAAGGGTAAATTGTGACAAACTGCATGAATGCATCAGCCCTTCCTATCTCAGCACAATACTGCTCAGCAGCTTCACTGTCTTCAAGTTTCCTGGGAGCCAACATATAATAATAATAATAATAAAGAAAAAAACTAATAGTCAGTGATTTAAGAAATTGTATGCCAATTGGTTTTTCTGGGCGTGTTTAACGTTATTCACATTAAACCTCACTATCCTAAAACTATGAGAAATTCAACTGTCTGCTAAAATACATATCCAATGGAACCATGCTGATTGCAGAAATCTCAACTTTAGACAATGACATTAATCACAAAATACGGTAAATTTATATCTCCCAATGCTTTTAAATGTTTTTTCTTTACAATTTATTAGAAACTGCAAGCTTTGACACCATAAAAGGATAATATTTGCTAAAAATGTAATCCATATTCATGTTTTCTATTTTGTCTACAACAACCAAGCCTTGTCCCACTTAAAGAGGACAGTCAAATATAAGGATAAAACATCCTCTTTCATCCCAATCAAAAACAAATTTTTCAATGAATCAAATTATTGCAAGGTCAACTTTAATCACATTTCTTGCTAGTGTACATAATAAAATAAAGATTCCAAAACCACAGCGAGATCAAAACTCCCCCTCCTCCAAAAGGTAGTGCAGTCCAAAGATGAAATCAAGTTCAAAAAATCTAAAATATTACTCTTTGAATGTCCATGGGCTATTGATCACGAGAAAATCCCAGGTTTATCTTGCCTTTTTTGGTCTATTTATCACACACCTCTATTGCAACAAATTACTCTCTTTCTGCTTTTGGGTCTGTTCTTCATCTGTTCTCATTGTTTACTATTTTCTATCCTAAAAATTGCACACAGAAGCAGCACTATTTACTAGAGTTGTCTTGCTTGGGTCTATTAAGTGTTGGTTGTTTCTATATTTGCTATTACTCCTTTCATCCCCATTTATAAGACTCTTTCAACAAATTCAAACTCTAAGAAAATTAGTAGTCAAAAACAATAAATTGGTCAATAATTTGTATTTTTGTTCCAAAATTAATTTATTTATGCTAAAAGTTTGTCTCTATATATTTATTTATGCTGAACAACAAACTTTTAGCATTATGACCTTGTTATTTGCTCATTTACGTAAGGGTTTAACTTTTACTGTCATAGCTTTGACTGAATTTAAATGAAAGCTAGTGAAAATTTTGAAGCTTATCGACACTTACAAAGCCAAAATTTGGAGGACCAAAGTCTCCTGCCCCAGTCTTCTATATAGAATAGCCTGTCAAGTAAAGAAAAAACAAGTAAAGAATGTTAATCATCCATTTGAACCTGAGGGAGCTAATAACCACACTCTCCCAAAAGTCTACTATTACTGTTAGAATCTTGTAAATATAGAAGTAACGTAGACATTAGGATTAATTAGATTGATTCTATATTTATATTAATAGCCTGAAATAAGGTAACGGAATTCATCTTATAAATTCAATAGCTTATTTGTGGTTTAACATACAGTATTCATCTTATGCTCTCTTGTTCTCTCTCTCAATATCTTATCAAGAGCCTAACGAGAGGCTGACATGCAGGAGGAGAAGTAGAAAAAACAAAAAACCTTGCACAAAGAGAGTGGAACTGCTACTGCACCAGATCGAAGGCAGTGTTGTAGTGGTGCGGCAACACCGATACTGACAAAAGAAATGAACACTAAAGTGGATCAATGATGACAGTGTGGGTTTCTTGGAGCGGTAGTGGAATTGAGTATGAGAAGTTGTGGCATGGGGTGTGTGGGCACGCTATGTTTTTTAATTTTTGGTTTAGATTTGGGTCGAGTCCTATGACTCAACATTTCAACAATATTGAGCTGATTACTGGGCTGGGTTCAACCCAAAATAGAAACTAAAACAGAAAAGAAAACTAGGGTTACAAACTGTCGTGAGTTGTGTTAGGTTGGATCATGTCACACTGACTCAAGACTTTTTTCTTTTGACTGTGAGTTGCGTGAATTGCTATTTCCGCCATGGCCAATCTAAACCACCATTTTGCAACACCCAAAGCAGCCGCTATAAGCCACCATGGAAAACTGATTCACCACCGCTATGTTGTGGCAGTCAACAAAAAATGTCACCGCTTTCCACCATGGCACTGTCATGGCCGTTTTTTTATAACACTAGGTTGGATTATGGGATGCTTTTCCCACCATTACCAAAATGCCTTCTATATGACTATTCCTGCTTATTGTTGTATTTGTCCAGGTATTTCATTCGCAGTAGGTGTAGTTCGTTATTTTCTAAGCTCTATATGTAAAGAACATTAGGACACAATAATTCACACTGTTCAATACATCTATGAGCTCAGGGAAAGGGTCTTTTATAGGAAAACAAAAGACACTAAAGTTATGGGATATTCTAATGCAGATTGGGCAAGCTCTCCCATTGATAAAAGGTCCACTTTTGGGTTTTGTATATTTGTCGAAGCTACCTTGTCTCTTGAAAAAGCAAGAAGCAGAATACTGTAGTAAAGTCAGTGCATAGCCAGAGTATGACTATAGCAAGTCAGGACCTAATATGGCTCAATACAGTTACTTAAGGAACTAAAATTTGGGAGCTTATACAGTTTTCACTTACATGTGATAACCAGGCAGTCATACAAATCACTTCAAATCCAATATTCCCTTAATGGACAGTATATAGAAATTGATTGTCACTTTGTCAAAAGAAAGTCATGTTCAGGGAAATATCTACTAGTTTTGTAAATTTTCAGGATCAACTGGCAGATATATTCCCCAAGTCACTACAGGATCCTCAAATAAACTACATATGTAACAAGCTTGGTGCATGACCTATATGCTCCAGCTTGAAGAGAGTGCTAGAATCTCGTAAATATAGTCACACTAGATATTAAAATGAATTCACTTGTTTCTATATTTATATTATTAACCTAAAATAGGATAACTGAATATTCTGTAATTATATCCTCAATATGTTGTAATTATGTTTTCTCTCTTGTTTCTCTCTCTGTCTCTCTCCAATTACAAAGAACCATTAGTATCATGTATGTCAGCATTAGATAAACATTACCCAAGAAAACAGTCAAAAGTTTCAAAATTACCTTCTCTAACCACAATTCCGATCCTTCAATCAAATAAAGAACTTCTTCTGGATCATACAAATCTGAGGATTGCAAAAATATCTGCAATCTTTCCCTGACAGGAGTGTCAAAGATTGAGTTCTTCGACACAGCCAAACTTCTCGTCTCTATATTTTCACTATCCAGATTCTCACAGATATTTTCAGATTCAAAGACTTCAATTGCTGATTTGGCAAGTGAGAGGGCATACAACGTATGCAACTGTGTATCATTACAGTCCTGGTCTTCAATCAACCACTGGAGATACCTAAATACAAGGAACCGTGCATAAACTAAAGGATCAGAATTTTAATAAATAAAAGAAAAATTTATATTGTGGTGGCAAGAACAACCAAGAGTTATCCTGTCAAATAAAATTTGCCAAGTGGATAAACCAACACCACCGAGATCAATCCAAAAAAATATTTCTCAGTAAAAGCATGTAGAACAATAACATTTTTCATGGTCTCTCATGACTAGAAGAAAAACTGTATGGGACAGAAAATAGGTGTTAAGAAATTAAGTTACTGGAAAATCCATTAAGAAGGATAGATCAATGGTTTGTCTGTGAACAAGATTCTAAATAGAGCATTATGGCATAGTTTAACCAGGTAGGTGACCCCAACTAGTGGGAAGAGGTTTGGTTGTTGTATGCTCTTGCTACTAGTTTGTCACTTGAGACGATAGATCAAGAATGACGAATCTCCAAACATTCCCCATCATTAGTGTCTTGCAGCATATTTTAACAGCTTTTACACTAAGAAACTCCAATCTCCCAGTCTATTTCAGTATCAAAATGAACAAATATCTCAGTCTATTTCCAATTTACTGCGGAAAGTGAAGGCTCCTTCAAGCTTAAAGCCTATATTAAATTGTCTATACTTTACAAACAAGAGTCATACTTGATGTAAATACAAGATACTTGAGTTTGTACCTTTTCCTTCCTTGTAGAATTCTAAAAACATTTGGTACTATTGCATATATCACTAGACTTCTTTTCTAATTTTTTAAAAATGCCAAAGAAATGGAGATTTAGAAAATTTTGGAACTCTGGCTGCATCAGTGATAAGATGATTCATGTCATGGATAATGGTACTATACAGCTTCCAAATTGAAATTATGGGGAACAGAGTAAAGAAGAGAAAAAAGACAAGAAAATCTCCTTCTAAAAATAGAGTTTTGTGGATATAAAAATTTTAAAATTCTGAACGCAGGTCACAGAAGCTCTGCTCTATATAGAGTTTTAAAATCTTGGAGGCATACAGAGTCAGTTTTCCTTTCTTAGGAGCGATTCAAAGGATTTCAGGAGGGTATGCATTTTCCAACGAGCATGCATTAAATCAAACAGGACTCACTACTATACCAGATCAAAGAAGCATACCAGATTTGGATTCAGTGCTATACCAGATAAATCAGAGCATGAATTACATTTTCAAAAAAGCATGGCACATCAGTAGTCCAGGAGAAATTTACATTTTCAACCATCATGAAAACAGAAGAGAATCACAAAAACATTGTTAATATGTTCATTTTTTGGATTCTAAGGGATCAGTTTTGTAGATAAATTTTAAATATTAATAGATTTTGAATGAGAAACATGTTTTAAAACTAAAAAGACAGAAGGCATCAAAACAGGTGCTGGACGAATTTCACAATGATGATGCAACAATGAGAAGTGTATCTATATAATATTCCAGGAAATATAGGTGTAGCCTAACTAATGTAACACTTTCTAACTCTAATCAGTGGTCATGTTTATTATATGGTCAGCAAAACATAAAAGGAACGAAAATGAAATAAAAGAAGAATTAATAACTTTATCAAATCCTTCAAATCAACAACCATAGGAATTCTCATAAAATTCTTAAGGCATTATAGTTTTGTGAGTGCACTGCAGACAGATAACACAATAATAGCATACCTCTGTAAAATTTCTACCTTCTGTGGATCAATGGTTGTAACAACTTCGTCTGTAATGTGAAAGAAATAACACATCACTGATTGTTTCAGAAATAAAACAAACTTAACAAAAATTAAAACATAACAATGACTATCATATTCGAGAACCTTTTGGCAGAGTATATTAGGCACTGTATGATAATATTCATTAAAGCAAGTAGTCCAAACTAGTAAAGATTTACATTTCTCAATAAAAAGTATCAAATCATAATAATAATCCAAATAACGAGCACAAAATTCTCATGGAATCAAGGCCAACCAGGAGAAAGATGGATCTCTCGTTTCTCTGAAGTTAAAACTTTGACTGCAAGAACCTGGCTAATATCTGCAATCTGAAAATAAAATATTCAAAACAAGAATAATGATCACTCAATAAGATTATCAAGTTGGAACAACAAACTTCTAAACACTCGTACCCATCCTAGATGCTGTAGAATCAACTCTTGGTCAGATGATTCCTCAAGAATCTTTGATGCTTCAGCTGCAGCAATTGACCTGCTAGAAATAAGGCTTTCCCCACTGTCCTTCGTGCTATTCTCCAAAGCAGGGTCTTTCCACAGGCCAGATGAATAATTTCTTGCAAGGATGCGCCAAATATGCACAGCTTTTGAGCTCATTCCCTTACTTGCACACAAGAAAGCAAGTGTCCGTAGGTGCCCAGACTCTTCTAACATCTGCTCCAATTCCTCCTGAAAGAGAAATGCATTTCATAAGGTCATTTTTCAAGCAACCTAAGTTTTCATTAAAGGGTTGCTATTGATGCTATTTTGTTTCCATAGAACTTCAAAAATAGTCATATCAGGAACAAGAAAAGGTAATTCCTCAAATCTACTTAGAAATAATATCTCCGAATTCTATTTACTACATATTTTTTACATTGCTAACTACGAAAACGTATCAAAATCATTTCAATCAAATAATTAAATACATGTTACAATAATGTTCAGTTCATATATTATATTTTAAATGCTTAAAATTTTTAAGAATAAGTATTTTGGAAGTAGCACCCATTCATGAGTATTAGGAATCACTATTATATATACAGATGTTCTGCATAACCTAAGCATCATCCTATAAGTCAGTCAATTTCACTTAAACAATTCCATCGCACCTCTCTCTATTTCTCTCCTGTAAATTCAAAAATAACAACATCCAGAATTCAGAGCTTATGTAAAAACAAAAGCGTTAATTAGCATATATCTATTGAGAAATCACATAAAATATGGAAGCCACAATAACAGTAATTTGTACGTACCACAACACACCAGTTTGTAGAAGACGCCAGCCTCTCCATGTCTTCAACACAATTTAGAGCTCTATAGAGATACATTAGCAGAGTGTCAACTCCCTCCCTCACTGATTCTGTTAGGTCTTTTTCTCGACAGGCCTCCAAATACCTAAACACAATATTGATCAACATAGATGGTTACAAAAACAAGTCAAAGACCATAAAAACAGATACAAGAAAGCTTCCACAAAATTATTAATATATGATGCTATTTTGATATGAGACTGAAACGCAAATATTTCAACTTTCAAGTATATTCATATCTTCTATGCAAAATACCGGAGACTGCATGAATATAATCAACATCCAAAACTGAAACAAATAAGTGAATAATAACAAAATTGAAGTCAGACCTACTAATGTTCTTGATTGCTGACTTCAACAAATCAGCTCTATTCACTGGATTGAGAAAAAGATCATTATCTACTATTGTTTCTACACCTGCTTTCCTCAGAAAAGAAGCTCTTTGGATTGTCATCAAGCCATCATCTATAACATCTTCAAGAGGGGCTGGTGGAGGATGCAAACCCCAATACCTATTCCTAGGAACCTACAAAAGCCAGTTTGAACATCTGTACTACATTCATACAGACAAATTTTAAATATTTGAATAATGTATATGTATTAAGGACAAGTACCACATTTCACAATATAGCCCACATGACCTAATAGAAAAATTAGTAGTTAATATAGTATATTTAATTGAAATTCATTAAGCGCACTGCCCAGGGTATCACAAAGTGAATGAACTTCAACCATTATGAGTGTGTTAAGCAAAGCTTTTTAAGCTAGCTTCTGGCTCATTTGACTAGCTTATTTTAATATTAAACCTATTTGATAAAAAGAACTTATTTGAGTAGCTTGTTGCAGTATTTTGCATCATTTTTCTGAAGTTCTATCCTCTCAAAAGCACAACTATTTTTGCAAAACCTCCAACCATGCCACAAGCACAAGAACCATACCAGCCATGATAGTCACTTCAACAGTCAGCATATCAAATGAAAGTTAGCATAGCAGAGCATGGATCCGCCATGTGATAGCACTATAGAACCACTATTGCTGCTATTCAAATTCAACAATACTTTCATATACGCACTTGCACATTGATATTTTGCCAAAAATATTACATATCACAAACATAATAGTCAGAGCACAAAGCAGCCACTGCCAAAAACACTATATCAGTATCTTAAAATTTTAATTTAGATACGCCTAATACAACCCTAAAAGCTGGTTCACAAGATGAGGGTTGCCCCAAATATCTTGACACTATTTATATTCAACGTAGAACTTGGGCTTTTCCCAAGACAGGATGGCATAGAGCTAGATGGCAACTGTTTTAATTTTATAATAAATAACCAACCATTAAAAGTATTATTATTATATATTATATTATTAGTGTTCGAAAAACTTTAACAGATCATAACAGATTTTATGATCGAAAAAATATTAAACCAGTAAATGAAATGAAAAAAATAACACATCAAATAAATATTTAAATACTAAACAATACTTCATAAGTAATTTTATAAAAATCATTTGTGTTTCAACTTTCAAGTACTAAATGAAACCTGAAATTTTAAAATATCTACATTAAAATTATTTGTCTAGTTTCTAAAATATTTTGCTTAAAATATCTCTATTTAAATTTGAATAGAAAATAAATATTGATTATAATGTATCTAGTTTTGAATATTGATTTTTTTTTTTCTTCCAAATTTTTATTAGAAGGGATAGAGATTGATATATGAATAAGGATCCAAAAGTTAAAAGTAAGGCTCACGACAACAACAGTTAAAACTGATAATCCAAACAAACAATAGTTAAAACTAACCGTCAAAAACACTATCTTGTCTCGAAACAAAAAACAAAAGGTTGTGAACAAAAAAAGTACAATTTTGAAACAAAGCTTAAGGCAGTAATATAAATAGAGACAAACACAATGTACCAGTAAGGACCATCGATTTGGATCACGCATTATAAATGGGAATACTTCAGAAGGTTGCATCGTGTCAGAAAGCAAGAAGTGGTCCACTGCTTCTTTAAAATGTAAGTCAAAAAGCAAGAGGAATCCCACTTGAGCATGAACAAACGACAGCAAATCTTTTGACATTTCCCCTTCTGACTCAAGCTCCTCCACCAAGGATATGGCTCCCTTATAGTTCTTCTTCCTCAGAAGGTCTTTTATTTGTTCTACAGAAGGTAATTTCTGATAACACACTACCTAGAAAGATATGTAAAAGAATTAAATACTTCATTGAGCTAGGACTCCGACAGTCCAAATTATTTTTAATTTTACAACAGAATAAATTAACCCAACATAGGATCTAATAATTAATTGAGGCATGATCAACAGTTAAAAGTGTAAATGACATCAACAAAACTACAAGCAATAGAATAACAAGAAACCAAACAATCACTTTGCATCACAAGGTCTCTATTTTTCCTGGCGTTTACAACTGAATAACAGTTGGTTACAACTGAATAGTTGTTAGCTGTAGTCAGTTACAATTGAACAGTTGTCAATTTTAGTGCATTACAACTAAACAGCTGTCAATTAAGTAGTGTTTCTTTGTCCTTATAAACATGTATTTTGCAACAAAGGTTTACTCAATTTTGTGTCTTTCACTCCAAGTAATAATCACTCTTCTTGTTAATTCAATATGTGATCCTCATTCATGGCTTCCATCAATCCTAACTCCTCGTATCCTCCTCCAACCCCTCCTCCACTAGGAGATTTGCAGTCATCTATTTTGGTACATGCTCCGGTAGCATTTTTTTGCATCAAATTACCGAACAAATTGATAAAAAAAAATTATACAGGTTGAATAGGTAAGGCACATTGTTTGCGTCATTTCATCCAGATTTCTTATTCTTAATAGAATTAATACAAAGTATCTTTCTTGAGAACAAGATCAAATGCTTCTTGTATGGCTTCAGTCGTATCTTTCCAGCACTGTCTTGTAGCGTGTGCATGGGTGTACTCAGTCGTATGTAATCCAGGACAAGATACACGCATATTTTCATCATTAAACTAGGACAAAAGCATGTCAATTGTGTTCGAAGTTCAAAAACTCATTTTTGGATAATTACCGTTACTGAGAATTTCTTCTTCATCTTACGTCTCTTATTGACTCTCTTTGTTCAGTTGGAGATCCTGCTTCTTCAAAAGAACGTATGGATTCCATTTTTGAAGGACTTCCAACTAAAATATGATTTTATTATTGTACTTCTTGAAAGCAAAATTGATACTGTTACTATTGAAGAAGTTGAAGGTTTTCTTGCAAAAGAATTGCGATTACAGAAGTATATGAAAGGATCATATTCTACTCTTTCTCTTAATATTGCTTAACATCCATTGGCTCATTCCTCACATTCATGATCAAAAAAATCAACATAGGAACATTGATCAGAATACTCAGTTTTAACATACAGGTTTTGGTGGTTCTAGACGAGGACGAGGAGGTTGCTTTTGTCGTTGAGGAAGAGGCTGAGGAGGTTGTAGTTCTATATAGTGCCAGGTTTGCTTGAAATACGGTCATACTGCCCTTTTATGTTATCACAAGTTTAATTTACAATACCAATCATCATCTGTGACCCATACATCTATTGTGGCTTGGGCGAATTCCCCAGCAGCTGCTCCTGGTTATTTTTCAACTTAACATTGGCCTCAAACATCTAACATTCCATATCAATATATTCATCCCACTCAACCACAGGCTAGGGTTACAAATACTGAACCATCTACATCTCAGACCTGATTTCCAGATTCAGGTGCTTCCTATCATGTAACAAAGTTTGCTTAAAACATCCAACAGAATGCTCCATTTGAAGGATCTAATCAGACTTTTGTAGGCAATGGGCAAGGCCTTCACATACACTCTTCTGGTTCCACTACCTTCTCTTCACTCTTTAATCTGAAAACCCACTTATCTCTCGATAACTTTTATAGGTTCCTTTTATTAACGAGAATTTAATTAGTGTGAGAAAGTTTCTTTAAGATAACAATGTCTATTTTGTTCTTTTTTATCAACCATTGCTTTGTCAAATTTCAAAAATCCTAGGAAGTTCTTCTTCATGGACATGTTGGACCCAATGGCCTCTTTCAGTCTTCAAGTCTTCAGTTTATGCCTCTGAGTATTGTTGTTTGTTCTAGTAATACTTGTATTAATACCACTATTTCCAATAATTGTTCTACAAGCTACACTTGGCATCTTAGATCAGGAGATCTTAATCTCAATGTACTACATACTTGGCACCTTAGATTAGGATATCCCATTTTATAGTGAAAGTTCTATGCCTTTTTGTTCAGAATCACCTTTTCAAATAGTGACTTCTGAGGACCTTCCCTGTTCCCTCTTCTAATGATTTTTCTTATTACATTTCCTTGGTGGATGCCTTTTTCACATAATTTGTTGTCTCCCGACTATCTGTTCATGGAAGACACTTACAACCAATTTCAACTCCTCTCCCAACTCCCAAACCTAAGTTTCCCCTCGCAGACTATGTTCTCTGTTCAGAACTTCAAAACCTTTAGTGCTGGGTGACATTAATTTTACACTATATACAAATTATGTATTTTATATGTTGACCTTTTTATATGTTAAGAAATGAAGTGTGAAGCTTAATGAGACTAAATTCATTAATATAACGTAGGACTAAAATCAATTACAAGCTATTAAGCACCTATTCGTGCATTTGGTTCATGCATCCAACACAAATATTCTCATATAATTCACCTATATGTATCTATGAAGTATCCAAGTCTTTAAGTTGTGAAAAACCAATACAGCAAACTATGAGACAAAAGGAGGCCCGTAAAATTGCAATCGTTATTATGAACTACTCCATATTCAGATTACCCCAACAATCCATTATTCCAGATACACCAAAAAATCAAAAAAATAAACCGACCGTCCAAGATAATATCACAAGTACATCATCAATCAACTAAATTATGATCTCAATGACACTAGATTCAAACTACAACATACCTTGGTAGCAGTGGCAACAACAACAAGCCTCCCATCCCTATCTTCCTCACTAGCAACAACGCATCGCCCAACTCCTTCCCCACCAAACGGCAAAACCTGAACACACCCACCATACCTCTTATGATACAACTCAATCTTCCCATCACTCACCACAACCACATAAGAACCAATCTCTCCAACTGAATCCAACCCATGGCGGAACACCAGACTCCCTCCCACCGGCTGCCCATGTGCATCAACAATAACCCCCACATTGTCCACCAACAACAGCACCCTCCACTCCTTGTGCAAAAGCTTCAACCTTGGCGGCCGCGACACATCCGGCAGCGAGAAGATCACACTGCTCTGCCCAGTTACACAGGAAATCAAACTATACCCATTTACAGTACCAACAACAATAGAATCATTAAGCCACACCATGGCACTAACAACCCCATCCACACACTGAATCTCCTTCAAAACCACAAGAGAGCCACCACCACCATCATCCCTCTCATTTTTCCCATTCCTATTCCCCAAGACAAGCTCCGCAAGAATCAACCTCTTCCCAACCACAAGCGCAAAAACACAACCACCCTCACTCTGCATTTCACCCTCCTTCACTGAGTTCATTCTCAATTTCTGAAACAACCCTAACCCCGAACCTAGTCCTGAACCCGAACCCAAACCCAAACCCAAACCCTCGGATTCGCCGTTCCTGAACCTCCTCCTCGTGACCAACGACACTCCCTTCGAGAAACTCAATTTCGAAGCACGATTCGAGAGCTCCGAGTCCACCAAGAACAAAGCCCCATTGGAGAGCAACAGAACCTTCCCGAACTCCTCGATCACCGATATGCACTCGACTGCGGCGTCGCTCACCGAAACACTCCGCAGAAACGAGAGCTTCCGCAGAACGGCATCGTTCGGGGCACCGTCACCGTCGTCGATGTCCACGGAGAGGGAGAAGAGGGTTCCGGAGTTAGTGCCGACGTAGAGGACAGTAGAACGGTGCCGTCTCGCATCCGGCAGTGTGGCGAGTGCGAGTGATCGAATGGAACTGGCGCGTGAGTGGGCGGTGAGGTCGAACTGCGCGTGTGGCTCCAGAACTACCCGAGCCATGCTGCTTTCAACCTTCGCCATTCTCTAATGTGAGAGTTTCGTGTTCACTTCACAGAGGAAGTAACTAAAAGTGACAATCACCCAAATTTTAAATAAATAAATATTCACATAACTAAATATGAATATCAAAACACTGTTTTCGAATCCGGCGTCGAAAATTCTCCACCTAGCGCGCCGATTACCGTCGAAATATTCCGGCAGCGGCGGCGGTGGTTGGGGAGGTTCCGTTATCCCACGAGCTGTCTTTGTCGGTGGTGCAACCGCTCTCGGTGGCCGGAGTTATAAGTCTAGAAGGAGCTGAAAACAAAATTAACTAATATACACACTTGTAATTTTGTAATTCAGGTTTAAAATAGTATTATTTTACTGTGATATGAATTTATTATATAATTTATATTTTATTTAAGTTTTATTTTCTCAATTGCACACGCTAAATTAATATAAGTCTCTCGTAATTTATTATAAATTATATAAAAATGTTTTTTTTTTAAATGAACTGAATATTCTTTGGAAAAGATTTTGTTGAAATGTGATCTAAATTGATTTGTTATTTAGAAGATTATGATAGATCAAAAAATTTAATTAAATATTCAGTGGACTAAAACAAACTCATAAATTTATTTATCGAATTTTCTTATAATTTAAAATAAAATTCATCTTTTCCATCAGTTTTGTTTTGATTTTTCAAAAGAATTAAACTATAAACCATTTCACCTAATTTTGCCAACCAGAATTATTCAATTCAAAATTAATAATATTGTATATTTTTAATACAATATTAATATTTCAGACTGAAGAACCTTTTTAATGATTTTTATTTAAAGCTTCATTCATCATATCATTTTTAAGTTAAGAAATTAAAAAAGTTTGATTAATCCTTGAATTGAAAAGCAATTAAGTGTCTATCATCAATAAATAGTGAAAGAAAAAGAAATAAGTTGTCTATTGAGATTATAGATGGCTTATGTTTAATTTTTTCCCACATTTTATTGGTCGTGTTAATTTAATTGCTTATCAATTAATAGTTGATAGATTCGCAACATTAGTTTAATTTTTTAACTTGAATAGTACAATAAGCCAAAAAGAAAAAGTTGGCAAACAAAATTTGCAATAAAATAATATATTTACATCTTTTGAACTAAATTTTATTTAAACAATATATTTATTATTTTTTAATAAATAATTAAAAAATGTAAAGTTAATTTACAGTTGCAAAAAATACCTCACAACAAATAAAATTGTGGAATCATAAGTATATATAAGTTGACAAAGGAGAGACGTGAAGGACCACATGATTTACATTTGTACCATTGAAATGTTGAAATTGTAGTCACAACATTTTCTATGGTGTGTTTAGATTTAAGTTAAAATATCCAAAATATTGTTTACTTTCTATTGAACATTGTATTCATATGTTTGATAAATTTATTTATATGTAATTAGGAGCAAATTTCGTATTAAATTTAAGTGATTTTTTTAATGAAGAAATCATAACCAAGGTTATAAGCTTTATAATGGAATTTTATGCTCCTGTTGAAGTTACATGAAATTGAAGAGTATAAATATTAAACAAGACTATAAATCATGAAAATGATAAATCATTTATAAATTTCAAAAAATAGAAAGTATGAATGAAATATTATTAAAAAGAAAAATTACAAGACCTTATATTGTAAATAACCTTAAAAATTAAAATAAATTCATACTCCTGTTTAATAATAATCCTAAAAGTAATTATTTTATTTTTAAATTTTGTTTATATTTATTTTTATTAATTAAATATAATATTTTATTATTCATCTGCTTGTAAAATGGAAATAAAAGAAAATAATAGCTGTCAAATTATAATTTTTCTTCTTTTATGTCTGGAGTTTAATTCTTTATTTTGTAAGTGAAGAAAATTTTTGTTGTTAGAGAGAATGTGGAAATCTACAAAATTATGTTTTAAGAGTGTCAGTGTTTTAAAAATAATGAGTTACTATTATTTTAATAATAAAAAGCTTACTTATAAATAAAAATTTTATGAAAGGATCTAATTATTTAAAGAATACTCTCTAAAAACATTTTCTAAGAACTTTCTTCCTTCTCTCTAAAGTTTTTCATCGTGTGTTCATCTCTTTGAAGATCGAAGGACGCTGGAGTGATTTCTGTGGCGAGCTCTTCACATATGTCCGACCAGTTTCCTCATTTGAGTAAGTTGGTTTTCTTCTCTTTTCATTCTTCCTAGTGAATGCATGTGAGCAATTGTATCTTGGATGTGGCTTTTAAGTCTTTTTCTGAGTTTTTACTAATCAAAGGTTCTAATGATGTGTTATGATCATGTTTGTGTTGTTCATAGACTGAGTTGTGCGTTCTAATAGCCGGAAGAGAGATTCGATACTCCTTCGGTCGTTTGAGTCATTTTTAGGTAAAGGAATCTAATTATACTATGTTTGTTTTTTGCAAATGTGGAATTGGTATGATTTCCTAAGATTGCTTATGAATATTGAGTTGTTGCATGTAATTCTTAATGAGTGAAATTGGGTATTGATTTTGATGTTGATTGTTAGAAAGCAATTGTTAAGTTGATATGTTTTTAGACTCCTTTGTACTTATGCTTGTTATGAACTTGAAATTCGGTAATTGAGCATTTGAAATCACTAAAGAGCTGCTTAGAATAGGCTCAAAAGACCTTAGTATGCAAAATCTCATTTTTCATAATTATGTAGACTCGTTGGTCCAGAGTGGGCTCGCTGAGCGAATCCAAAGTCAGAGGCTAAATGACTTGGAAGTCACTGAACGAGAATTCACTCGCTATGCGAAACCAAAATTAGGAACTTACTGACTTGGAGGTCGTTGGTCGAGTACCTACTTGCTCAGCAAATCCAAAGTTTGTGAGTTGGTGAACTTTGTAGTTGCTGGTCGAGCTTAAGCTCATTGAGCACGTTAATGAGGAATTTACCTCAGGGAGCTCTAATGATTCACTTGTTCGGCGAGCCATCCAGTCACTGGTCGAGTGAACTTTTGTACACTTTTCATTTAAGTCTCGCTGAGCCAAGGGATCCAAGTCTAGCAACCCTTTTTATGTGAAATTTTGTGTACTTTAGCAAATGTGGATTATTGGTTAGAATATTGTCGGTGCCTGATATGAATATATACCTGTGAATGTGAAATGTGATGTGGTTGCTAGAATTTTAAGGAGAAATTCTATGTGGTATCATTTAGTGTATGCATTGACATAATGATTCAATATGGGGGTATCCTTTCTCTAATAACTACTCACACTCAAGTAGAGTAGAGTAAGTTATGTCGTGAAGAGAAGAAGGGGGTCATAGTACTGGACTTGATCATGTCTTAGGCATGAAATGTACTTTCCTTGTGAGTGGTTGAGTAATAATCCCTTGAGGCCAAACTTACAGAGTTTGGAAACCACCACAAGTGCACACCACCAATGAGTTTAATGTCAAATACATGTATCCAGATAATCGAATTTAGTATCAATTGTTCCTATGTTCATGCATACATATGTATGTTATCCTGCAACGTGACCATGACTTTACATAAATACTTTCTGAATGACTGTATAAATATTTTTATATATTTGTGTTCATCTATATGTTATGTTAGCCTCTCATTTCCAACAATGACATTAAATTTTGTTTGATGTCCCACTTAGACATGTATTATTGACATTTATATACCGGCACACTTAGACATGTATCCAGATAATCGAATTTAGTATCAATTGTTCCTATGTTCATGCATACATATGTATGTTATCCTGCAACGTGACCATGACTTTACATGAATACTTTCTGAATGACTGTATAAATATTTTTATATATTTGTGTTCATCTATATGTTATGTTAGCTTCTCATTTCCAACAATGACATTAAATTTTGTTTGATGTCCCACTTAGACATGTATTATTGACATTTATATACCGGCACATGTCTAGCACGTATTAAATTTTAATTAGTTTTCCCTTTTGCTATTTTCTTTTTTTATATGTACATCAAGAGCTTGTTCTTCTTTCTCTCCATTCTCTCTATTTACTTTTCATGTCTTTAAGTCTTTATTTGGTAAGTGAAGACACTCAATTTTTGAAACCATATTAATTCAATACGCGGTTGTCGGTTATAGGAGTCAGAATATTAACTGCATCACAATTTAATGGTCACGTTCAAAATTTACATTTTAAGTTTAGAAAAAAAGTTTAACCAGTTCCTATAATTATATAAACTTTCCTATCAATTTAATATCTAATCGTATAGCTTTTAATTTATATCATATATGAAGTCCTATGAACTAAAATTTAATTAAAAAAATGAATATAGACTAAAATGATTTTTATTATGTACAAGTAAAAGGTATATGTTTGGTTAGGTATAGAGAACAAATGAATCTTTTAATATGACCTTTCAAATATAGAAAACCAATATTTTGTATAGAAAATATAATATGACCATGAAATAGTTTTTAATACAAGAAGTACATAAGTAAAATTTTAAAATAAAATAATAATATTTAGATTTGTTAGAGTATAAAAAATGTGATAGTGTTGAATTGTCGACATACCACTATTTGTACATCCCCAAAGCATGAGATTCTTAAAATTAAATTTAATTATTATTTTTTTTAGTTTCTCGTATTCATTTTCTTTACTAAAAAACACATATTTTGTGTCAATTTATTATTATTATTTATTTAGAATATACTTATAGATTTAGTTATAAATAATACTTTGTATGATTTTTGTACAAAATTTTTCGTAAAATATTTTACACAAAATATTTTTTTCATGAAATTTTATAAAAAATACTTGTAAATTTTATAATTCTATAAAAAATAATTATTTATAAAGAAATTACCTGTTAAGTAAAATTAAAAGAAAATAGTAAAAAAGTGTTTTTTTTTATAAAATTTTATAATAAATTTGTAAGAAAATTTTTATAAAATATAAAAGATATTAGTAGTGTTTTTATATTTATTTTTGACTTATTTAAATTTTAGTATTTGTTGAATGGAGTTTATGTAATATTTTCACTATATTCACGTTAACATGTTTAAAACATCCTGTCTCCAACTTTAAATTTATTACATATTAAAATTTTCAATTTTTGAGAATTAAGTTTTGATAATTTTCTCTTACAATATAATAAGATTTTTTAAGTAGTTATTCATTTTTTTATTTATTTATTTTTCTATATTATAAAATATGATATCTTATATTACAAGATAAATTTGTCAAAATATCATTTATACCAGTGATAAAGGTGCTTATATGAAAATAGGAAAATTCAAAATTTTAGATGTGAAAGATATAAATTTTGACATTTGACATTGCTTTAAGACAAGGGACTGCATCGTCCACATATACCTCTGCTTTATGAGATGTCAGATACAGTATCCACACGTGTTTAACACAAGCAATAGTTTCTCCTAAACCATAATAATGAATTATAAAAGCAACCACCCACCTTTCGAAACAAAAACCAAACAAACAACCTTCTACAAACTCATAGGTTATTTTCTGTTGCCTCCATTGTCATCTTCTTCTGTCTGTGTTCCTCACCTTGTCCAAAAAACCTCTTCCCATGGAGTCATCACCGCCACCAACAACAACAACCACCCACATAGCCCTAGTTTCCGTCCCTGCTTTCAGCCACCAAGTCTCGATCCTCGAGTTCGCAAAACGCCTCCTCCATCTCCACACCGACACCTTCCACGTTACATGCATCATTCCCACACTCTCTTCTTCCTCTTCCAAACACTCCTTCTTCTTCGATTCCCTCCCTCGCAACATTCACTGCATCTTCCTCCCCTCAGTCAACTTCCAAGACCTGAACAACAATGGCGCCTCCGTCGAAATCCAGACTCAGCTCTCAGCCTCTCGAGCCATGTCCTCCGTCAGAGAAACCCTAGTTTCACTCTCCAGAACCACTGCCATCACTGCTCTCATTGCTGATGCCATGGCCCCCGAGGCTCTGGAGCTTGGCAAGGAACTCAACATCTTGTCCTACATATACTTCCCTTGCTCCACCATGGTCCTGTCCATTTGCTTCCATTCCCGAAACCTCGACCACGAGGTTTCGTGTGAGTACAAGGATCATCCTGGTCTGATTCCCCTCCCCGGTTGCATCTCTATCTCTGGCAGAGATCTTCCAGACAGCATGCAAGATAGAGGAAGTTTGGCATACAAGCTTTTCCTCCAACGATGCCAGAGATACCTCGATGCTCATGATGGTATATTGGTGAACAGCTTCATGGAATTGGAAGAAGAAACAACAAAAGCAATATCTGAACATGAACATGGTAATGGTAATGAACATGGTAATGGTGCTGGTAATGGTAATGGTGGTGATTACCCTCCTGTGTATTTAGTTGGGCCCATCACACAGAGTGGTTCAAGAAGTAGGTGTGAGTGTTTATTGTGGTTGGATAAACAACAACCTGATTCAGTTCTTTATGTGTCTTTTGGGAGTGGTGGCACACTTTCCCAGGAGCAGATAAACGAACTTGCATTAGGGTTAGAGTTGAGCAAGCACAAGTTTCTGTGGGTGAATCTGAGAGCACCAAATGATAGGGCAAGTGCTACTTATTTCAGTGATGGGGGTTTGGTGGATGATGATGATGATCCTCTGCAATTTTTGCCAAAAGGGTTTCTAGAGAGGACGAAGGAGCAGGGTTTGGTGATGTGTGGGTGGGCCCCACAAGTGGAAGTGCTTGGACACAGGTCAATTGGTGCATTTCTGAGTCACTGTGGTTGGAACTCGGTTTTGGAGAGTGTGGTGCATGGAGTGCCGATGATAGCATGGCCTTTGTTTGCTGAACAAAGAAGCAATGCAGCTTTGGTGAGTGAAGGATTGAAAGTTGCTCTGAGGGCAAAGATGAAGAACCCTAGAGGGAAGAGCAATGGTGTGGTGGTGAAGGAGGAGATTGTTGAACTGATAAAGGGTGTGATGGAGGAGGGTTTGGAGGGTGAAGAAATCCGCAGGAAAGTGAAGGAACTGAAGAAGCTTGCAAACTGTGCAATGATGGAAGATGGGTCCTCAACAAGGACAATAGAAAAGTTGGTAAATAAGTGGAAACGTTTGGGAAAATCTTTGTAGAAGAATATATAAACGTGGAAGAAATCATCACCTGAGAAAGTAGTTCCACCAGATTCTCAGTTTCTTTGTTTTATTGTTGATTGATCATGTTAATGATTGAGGCTTTGTTTGATTAGGTTTTGATTAGGTTTTGAGTTTATCCATTGATTGAGTACTACCTTTTGGAGAGATCGATGAAATCAAAATAAAACACAGTACTATCATAAAGTTATTCTATTCATTTCATCTCATTGTTTACTATCTTTTGGAGAGATCGATGAAATCAAAATAAAACACAGTACTATCATAAAGTTATTCTATCCATTTCATCTCATTGTTTACTATCTAGTTTTTGTCATCATAAGTTGTTCTTCATAATCATTGTATGAATTTCTGTGTTTATAATTTTTTTTTCGTAGTTATATGTTTATTTAACAGAGTAATAAACGAATTTAGATTATCTGTTTTAAATTATTTTTTTTGCTATTTTTTTATTGTATCTTCATAATACAATAATTACTATTAATTTTGACGTTTTAAAATATATTAAAATAATATTTAAAATATGAATACATTGTATTTTTAATATTTAAAAAAAGACTGTACAAAAAAGTTAATAAAAAATTTGAACTCTAATAAACAAACAAGTGTAATACATTGTATTAATACTTAATACACCTACTATATATATAAAAGTTTGATTCGATTTTAAAATACGAAAATAAAGAAGCTTTAACTTGTTATATGTAATAATACAATTAATTGTAATTTTTGTCTTTATATGTTTTAAAAAATCCGTAAATTTTGGTCTCTAATTATTTTTTCCACAATTTTGGTCTCTTATATTTTAATTCATTTTAATCTCTTCTATTTTTTAGGCAATTTTAATCTCTAAATTTGAAATACGTTTTAAACTTTGTTCAATTTTATGCATAATAAAAAAAATTAAAGGATCAAAGTGGCTTTTTAACAAAGTCCTCATATTTTTTCAATAGTTTTTGCATTATCAGGCTAAGAAATTGTTTTCTCATTCTTATTGATGAAATATTTTTGTTATCCAATATATTTTGATATTTTGATGAAAATAATAAAAATTAATGTACTAATCATAAAATTTCATATGAACAAATTAAACGATAATAACTCAATTGAAAAAATATAAAAACTTTAATACTTAACAAGTAAAAACAATTTAATAAAAACTCAATTAAAAATATCTAAATTTATCATAAAATTCAAACGTGACCAAATCTTTTAAAATATGAAAATTAGAATTAGAATTAAACAATGTTAAAATTATTTTATTTCTATTAATATCAATAAATTTCTTTCCGGTTCATCTAGCAAACTTTAAATAGTAATCATAACATTGCATCGTTTTGTTCAAACTGAAGTTCAACATTAAATGAATTATATTAAACATAAAAGTATAATAAATGATTTAAGATTAGAACCTTAAACCATATTGAGGAATGAATTTGTGTGGATATCGAATTTTGTATCAATATAATAGTAATAAAAAAAGGTAATACATTAATTAATTGCTTCTACTATCAAATACAATTAAATGCTTCACATGACTAGGAAAAAAGAGGACCACATGAATTGATGCTAAAGAACTGTACTCTGTCAACAACGTTTTTAATGTTAGAGGTTGAGTTGCAAAGTTCGAAAAATTACTTATTAATGGAAAAGGATATGAAGATAACTAAAGCATCAATTTACACTTCTTTTATTTATTTATTTTTATTTTTTTGAAAAATTATGTTAATTTCTTACCCTTGGTTCTGAATTTTATGGCTCATAATTTCAGAAAAAACAAAAAGTGTCACATTAGTTTAACTCAGTTAAATTTTTATAGAAAAACATGAGCATAATCCTGATTTTTATTTGAGTTTTCTAATCACGATTCAATCTCTTACTATTTTTTGAAACAAAATAAAATAAATGGAATGAATGAACCAACGGTCATTGTATGAACTATCTGGGAAAACGAAAGTATTATCAACATCTCAATCTTTTACATGGAAAATTATAATTAATAAAGTGGTCACACGTAACAATTTACAAAATAGTTTTTTTTTTAGGATAATCACATGCATATGCAGATGAAAAAAAAATTGATTCTTAGTTAAAACTTTACTTGTATATCGTAATATTACTAAGATACATTTTTGTCAATTCAAACACATAAGATTAGAAAAAAATGCAATATAATTTAGAAATATACGTAGGTGACCAGTGTATTTGGAAAAAAAAATAATATCATATTTAAAAATATAAAAGTAAATCAATAAATTTTAAAGAGGATTTTACTTTAACATAAACTAAAACTTGACTCTAGATAACAAATAAGTTTTCAAAACCACATGTTTAAAATCGATGTGACTCTAAACTTAACATGTCAAAGTCTACTTTCAAATAGACACATAGGAAAGCATAATCCATGAATTTTACAAAACGTGAATTGGCTAACATGCCTTAAATTTGTTGTCACTTTTTTTTTTTTCCGGAGAAAACCAATCAGCTAATTATTTTGTGTATGTAGATGTAGCTTAGATTCAACTAGCAATGTTAGTGTCACCGATAGTTGTTTTAGGCTTTATTTTGTTGTGGCTATAATAACTCTTTATATCTTTGTTTTGGCAAGATGAAAATTTTCACAAAATACACTCTTACAATTTTTTATGTGAAAGTATTTGTTAGATTGTTTTAGTTATTAGTTAGTGTTTGTTCCCTAGTTCAATTTTTTTAGTTTCTCTTAGTAACCTTTGTATCATAGGCTATATAGCTCTTTGCTTTTATGTAAAAAATAACTTTTCAATCACTCACAGTTTCTCAATAAAAAAGGTTGTTTCTTTTCTTACCTTCTTTTATCTGATATGGTATCAAAGCGTGATCTTTTATCATCTAAAGCTTTCGTTTTTGTTTTTCTTCCCTTGTTATTGCCTTCTTCTTTCTCTTCTTGCTTCCATTGTTGTCACTAGCCAAGATCTTACCACCGGTAAAGAACCTCATCTTGACCCCCAACCACCCTCTTTACCTTCATCATTCTAATATGGTCTCCTTCTAACTTCTCAACCCTCAAACACACCAACTTCACAACGTGGAGTTGAGCTATGCGTGTTGCGCTCTCCGTCAATAATAAGTTACCCTTCATCAACGACACTCTTCCCCAACCGCTAGAGAATTATCCTTCCTTTCTTACTTGGTTTAGGGTTAACAGTGTTGTGATTTTGTGGCTTTATAATTTGGTCTCCAAAGAAATTATCACAAGCATCTTGTTTGCCATTATTGCTCGTGAGATTTGGGAAGAACTTCGCACTTGCTTCTCCTGCAAAAGTGGGTCTCGCATCTTCTAGCTTTGGCGTCAACTCATGTCATTACAATAGGGGTCAGACATTGTCAATACTTATTACACGAAATTGAAGTTTGCATGGGAATAACTCTTTAGCTACAAACCTCAGTTCAACTATTCTTGTGGTGGCCTCCAACATCTTCAACAACAAACTGAAGTTGACTATGTCATGTCCTTCCTCATGGGTCTACATGACTTATGCTCTCAGATTCGTGGTATAATACTCCTTTTCGGCCCTCATTCCTTAATCAATAATGTTTTTTCCCTTGTGTTGTAAGAAGAAGTTTAACGTGAGGTCATTGATCACGAATCTACAGACTTTTAGCTTTTGTTGCTCCTTCCACTCAAAAACCCCAATTTGATAAACAAAAATCTATTAAGAAAATTGGACCTAAATGTAGTCACTGTGATGTGTTAAGGCATACTAAAAAAAATGTTACAAACTTGTGGGTTATCCTCCAAATTATTTCAACAATCGACCAACACACAATGTTAATAATGTGAAAAATTCCTTTGGCAATGTTGTTTCTTCAAATTTAACCACTGCTTAATGTCAATAATTGCTTCAATTCCTTATTGCCAAAATTTCAAACACCTCATCTCCATAAGACATAGCTACGAATGTTGTAGGTAATATCTTGAACATTAACCTCCATGTCAATTCTTACAAATGGATTATTGATTCTAGTCCACATCTCACATATGTTGCTATAAAGATCTATATGATACTTATTCCTATGTCTGGTTCACATATTATTCTTCCAAATTTTGTGAAAAATCCTATTAAAGGCATAGGTAACATCAGACTTACTAAGGATATTTTCTTACACAATGTTATGTATAATCCAACATTCAGATTTAATCTTTTATCCTTAGTTATTCTGCTCAAAGCTGACCATTTTTGGTTTATACTAGAACCTAATATTTTCTTTTGCAGAATCTCTACACCATGAAGATGATTGCCATTGCTAAGAATCAACATTGTGTACTGGTTTTTGATTTTCCTAAAAATACTTTGTCAAATGTTAATTTCACTTCTTGTAATAATGTTAACTACGATACTTTACATAAACGTTTAGGACATCTTTCTAGTCCTGTTTACAATCTTATTGCTTCCAAAAATTATTTAGCTATTATTGACAATATTCAACATTGTAGCATTTGTCCTATCTCTAAACAAAATAGATTATATTTTTTTGTTAAAAATCATTTTAGTGTTAACTGAATGGACATTCTAAATGTTGATATATGGGGCCCTTTGGATGTACTAACTATGATGGTTTTAGATATTTTTTTAACCTTAGTAGATGACAAAAGTCATTTTACACGAATTTATTTGCTTAAGAACAAAATCTGATTACATTAATGTCATTCCAAAATTCTTTAACTACATCAAAAATTTATGTCATACTATTATTAAAGTTTTTAGGTTTGATAATGCTAGAGAATTATCTTTTACTGATTTCTTTTCAACGAAAGGTGTTTTACATCAATTTTCATGTGTTGAAAGACCTTAAAAAATATAGTGTAGTTGAAAGAAAGCATTTGCACGTTCTCAACATTGCTAGGTCTTTAATGTTTTAACATAATGTTCCTCTCAATGTTTGGGGAGATTGTATTTGTACTGTTATTTTTTAATGAAAAATATTTCTAGCCTTGTTTTTTGCATAAGAAATCCCTATATGAAATTCTTTATACATGTCTGATTATTTTGCTCTTAAAATTTTTGGTGCTTTATGGCATGCTTCTACCCTTTTTTTTCTTTATCTTATACATTATAAAGGATATGCAGATGTGTTATGCCTTTTGTAGGATGCAAATTGGCTAATTTGGCTTAAAATTGTAGTAACTTTTGTTTAGAGGGAACAAATTAGCTCAATATTTTGTGTATGTAGATATGGATCAATTATGTTTACCATAAATGTTATTAGTATTTTGTGTATGTAGATGTGGTTCAGTTATGTTTACCACAAAGGCTATACTATGGAATTTTAAGGGCTTAGATTCATCCAGCAAGGTGAGTGTCACCAATAGGTGTTTTAGGTTTTATTTTGTTATGGCTAGAATAACTCTATATCTTTGTTTTGGCAAGATGGAAACTCCACCAGATTAAATACGTCAAAATGGTTTCCAACCCGTGAGTCAACCCGACTCACCACGGGGTTTGAGCCGGTTTAGGTTGAGAAAAATTCGTTTTTTCACAAGTGGGTTGAACTGAATCGACTCACTTAACTCATGGGTTAAAGATAGGTTGACTCACTTAACCCACAAACATTTTTTTACAATTTTAAAATTTATTTTTTTATAATTATTTACTACTTCTAATTATATAGATTCACAATTTCATATTTTTAAATGCTAGAATGTTGTTCAATAATATTTGAATAGTTTGAATGTTTAATTAAGTTGTTTGTCAAGTTATATATGTTGATACTTTAATCTTTAATTATTATCTTTATAATAATATTTTGATAATCAAGTGAACACTTTAATTTCACTATTATAAAAAATAAATTAAGTCAATTTACTCTCATTGTAATACAATATATATATATATATATATATATATATATATATATATATAATAAATTTCAAAAAAAAACATTTGTATGTGAGCCAACCCACTAACCCACCAACCCGTGGTAGATCAGCCCGGTTGCAAAATTTGTGGCTCACCAAAAAGTGAGTTGGGTTGAGTTGACCATTTTTTAGCTCACCCCGTGGTGAGCCAGCCCATGTGAGCTAGTTAGCTCACTTTGACAGTCCAAATACACTATTATAGTTTTTTATGTGAAGGGGTTAGGCACATGATAGTTAATAGTAGATGTTGGCCTATTTTTTGTCTTTTTTGTTGTGAAATTGTTGACTATGTTTTTATTTTATTGATGTAGTTTATCATTTGGAAACATAAATGAAGGCCACAAAGTTTAGGATAATAAGTGAAAAATATAATTATGAGACATGGAAGAGAACAAGAACCCTTGCTCTATTTGAAAACATATACAAGGTTTACTAATGGATGTGTTATTGGGACTCACATATGATATGGATTGCAATGTAAAGTTTAGTTATGAGTTGGGGGAGTTATATTGTTAGGTTTTACAGAGGGGGTTTCACTGGGGAGAACAACACCAATGAGATCTGAGCCTAACCACATAAGACACTGACACCACTCTCAACCCAAAACCTTAAGGCAATAGGTTTATGGGCCTTGATCCTTATATGGTGCTCTACTTTCTCAATTCTGGTCAATGTGGGACTTAGACTCACACTTG
>Ga0214545_1000301_pt1 | contig 72186 bp, 26 predicted proteins | sample CNSS4metaG_FD_160064 | JGI IMG/M metagenome (GOLD analysis project Ga0214545, IMG submission 160064) | Root nodule microbial communities from cowpea collected in UCLA plant growth center, Los Angeles, California, USA - CNSS4 | ecosystem: Host-associated > Plants > Roots > Nodule | place: USA...
ATTATATTCAATTAATAATTAAATATTATAATTTATAATTAAATTTAAAAAATAACTAATAATAATGTCAATTTTAAAAATTGAATGGTTTTATTTTGGCAAAATTTGGGACTAAATTAAACAAAAAGAACGAATATAGGGACTAAATTGAATAAAAATAACAAATATAGGGACTAAATTGAACAAAAAAAATAATACTACCACAAACTGACACGTGGCACTAACATTGACACGTACACAACTGTGACTTGACACGTGGACTATTTTTTCAAATTAAAAGAATTTAAAAAATATTAAAAATTTTAAAAAAATTTAAAAAAATTTAAAAAAATTAAAAAAAAAATTAAAAAAACCAAGAGCTGACACGTGGCATGTACTGTTCAAAAACGTTAACTATTTAAACATCGTTAGTGAAAATGACCAAATTGACCACAATTTGACGAAAATGAGGACTTAATTGAACATAAAAAATAGGGACCAAATTGAATAAAATCAACAAAAATAGGGACCAAATGTATATTTAACCCTTTACATAAATTAAAACTAAATTAAAATGTGAACTACATAAACATGTTTTGCAAGCGTGGGTGAAAAATTAAATGAATAAATTAGTTCCATACCAAGTTTTAAGTGTATATATGTGTATATTTTGATCCAAAAGTGTTGAAGAATAGTTAGGGTTAGGTGAAGTTTTGTTGTGGCACTTGATACCCTAAAAAGCTTGAAGTATAAAGTGTTAAAGAACATTGAAATGCATTGTCATTGTTAGAGTGAAAGAATTTTGATCTAATTCCCTCAACCATGGCAATGTGAGAAAGAGATTATGAGAGTGTGATTCTGAAGCTATATTGAATCTAAAGTTGAAATTAAATTAACTTGCTTTCAAAGATGCCACAATTAGATATGAATAAAATAACCATTTGTTTCATTTAAAGGATTCATATCTATAACTTTATTAAGATAACATATTTGTTCCTTGTTCTCATAATACCTATTAACCTTTTTAAAAAAGGCTAGTAAATTAGGTATTATCCTTCTTTACCATAGTTTACATTAAGGATAAAAAAAAGCTTTGGTTTTTTTATCAAACTAAATTAAACTTTTTTTTTTAAAATTTAGAACATAGTCTATTAAAAAAAACTAAAGTATTTATTAAAGTTAAAATCTATTAAAAAAAAGGGTTAAATATGTTTTTGTTCTTTAACTTTTACTGAAATTTAAAATTAGTCAATTTCGAAATTTTAGACCAATTTAGTCATTCATCTTTCGAAATACGTGAATTTAGTCATTTTAATCAAATTTTATTATGTTTATTTGACATTTCAAACACATTTCATAATAGTATTTGACCTAACGTTAAAGCAAAAATGTGTCGAACAGTATAAACAACTCAAATACAATCCTAAAATGTGTACGAAATATCAAATAAACCTAACAAAATTTGATTAAAAAGACTAAATACATGTATTTCGAAATAAGAAAACTAAATTGGTCTAAAATTTCGAAATAAACTAATTTTAAAATTCACTTAAAGTGAAGGGACCAAAAATATATTTATAAAAAAGACAAACGTAATAAACTGCATGTCTGTTGTTAAGAAAGTTTGATCGAGAAAAAAAATGGACGAGCTATTGACCTTCTTGAAAGATCAGGCTTAAACCCCTTCTTAAAACAGAAATTAAATTGAAAGGGGTATCACAAACTACATGTCTATTGTTAAGAAAGTTTGATTGAAAAAAAAAGAAAAGAAAAGAAAGAAATAGCAGGTAGGAATCTATAATGAATCTTTGACGGAAGAGTTTGTCGTTTTAAGCTGTGACATTAATTGAAACCATAATCTAAATCGTGATTCATGGTACAGTGTCTTGACTCACTCAAAATCAACAATAAGTTGTGGACTCATTCTGCAAAAGTGATGGAAGAATTTAGTCTCGTGGCAAAACAAAAAACAAGTGGATTCACGATTGTGCCATCTTTCATACGGTGCAATTAAAGTGTGGGAAAAAAAAATGGTTGTTGCGGAATTGTAGAGTCCAAAAGGGTTACGACTTCGGAATCAAGATGTAATGGCCATGATGTTGTTTTTTCTTCGTGCGTTTCTCATTTTCCATAACGTATTTTGTGCTTTTACAATTCAGAGAAGGACTGTGACATTTCAGAGTGCAATTAAAGTTTAAATTATAATTTGTCAAATTAAACAATTTAAAAAAGTCAATAAAAAACGTATTTAACTTATAAAAATTAATGCAATTATATTAAAATAATTATGTTCATATACTTTTTAGTTTTGATTAAAATGTATCAAAATTTAGAATAAAGAAAAAATTTCAATTTAATATTCAAATTCAAAAATTAAAAATATATTTAACATTTTATTTATTATATTCTTGTTGTTTAAATATGGATTCCAGCACATAAAACCAAATTCATTGCAAAATTGGACATTGCAGAAAAAAAAAAAAACTTATGGGCCTAGAATGTACACAAAACCCAATGTATTAATGGAAAAATAGAGGTTTAAAATTCTTTTTGCGATTGTACATTTCACAGGTCACAAGTTATTAGTTAAATTTGTATCTCACATTACATAATTTTAAAGATATTTTAAATTAAACATGAAATAGAATTAGGTTTTTAATATTAGTTTGAGTATTTTCTATCCTTATTAATTACTACGGGGTGAATATAGTAATTGTGGGGTGCAGGAAACAAAAGCCTAAAGTAGGATGCAGATTAAGTCGACCCGGTCCAATTTTTAGAGCCCAACATCAAGCTCAATTTTAAAAGCCCAACCCATTTATTCACGCTCGCAGGAGTCTGTGAGTGAGGCATGGAAGAAGAACACAACTCGCAGAAACTTTCGTTGTTTTACGAATCTGGTGTATACTCCTTCGATGATTCAAACGCCGTTTTCGTGGACTCCGTCCGCGTTCTCAACCGTTTTTACCACCGTTTCAGCGTTTCTCCCTCAGTCTACTACTCTCGTTTCTTCAAAACACAAACAACCCCCAACGCCGTCTCCTCCACCGTCACCCCCTCTCTCAGGAAACGGAAACGGAAACGGAGAGAATCTCGACCGTTGAACGAGAGAGAGCTAATTGCTCTACAGCGTCACCAGGTAGTAACGGAGTATATAGTTATTATTATTAGAATTACTATTATTTGTGACTTTGATTAATTAATTAATTTTAATTGCGTTGGCACGTGTGGGTTTTGTGCAGGAAGCGAGGCCACTGTTGTTGGCGGCGCACGAGTGTTTGCTGAAATCAGCTGAAGTGTTGAATGCTTTGAAAACTCTGAAGAGTGAATCGAGTTGCTCAACGAAGGAGTGTGACGGTGGTCAACGCTCTTTCGTTGACCTGGGACACGTGGCGCCTCATCTTGAGGTAACGCTAAGTTTACGTGTCAGTGACAATGACGCTGATCCTCACCCGCTCCCAAAGGATTTAGATGGTTAGTGTTTTTTGTTCTTACTGGAGTTCATTGGCAAGGTCTTGTTTGGATTAGTATTACTAATGACAAGTTAAATGTGGAATGAAATAAGATCACCTTGTTATTGTTTTTATAATTTTGTAAAGAAATTGAGGAAAAACTGTTCGAAAAGTGAAGGAAATAACGGTTTTGGGAGGAATGGGACAGATTCTGCATATAACATCCGTTACTTTTCCCTGAAGTGCTTATGGAAAAATGTATTTGAAGCGATTCATAGGCGAAGAAATTAGTTAAGTTTCTCTCATTTGTTAAAATCTATATGAACTTAAACTTTTGGAGAAGTTAGACAAGTGCATAAGTTGGTTTTAACTTATGATAGTAACTCAATTCATCATTTTACGTTCTTATATATTTCTAAGTGTTCATAGAAAAAATTATCTGTGTTGGCTGGCTAAGTATTAGATTGAGTTAGTTCTGTCATTGGCATAATGTTTGAGTCTTTGTTAGTTGGATTGTGTGGAGTTAGCTGGTGAACAAAATTGCTTATTGCGTAAATGTAATTCTTTGGTTTCTCAGACTTTCCCGGTGGGCAATGCTGTGTACAGAAGGTAGTCCGTGCTTTTAATAATTTGGTTGCAAATGACACCCAGGATGATGCAGTGGCTGAAATTTTGAGCAATTCTTATGTAATGCCTCGGGAGAGTTGTTTTTACATGGTATGTTACAACCTGCATGGTTGTAGTTGGGATGTGTTTACTTTTCAAAGTTTGTATCTACTTTGGTTTCTTCTTTGGCTCATTTTATTTGTTGAGGATTCTTAGGTTTTTATTTGATTAAACTTTTAAATCTTGATCCGATTCTGTGTATCTTACATTTATAATATTTATTTGTTTTCATATGTGGAAGTCTGATCTGGGACAGATTCGCAATCTAATTCCTGGTAATGGTTGCATATAAAACTCAATTTTCTAACTACATGTCATTCTCTTTCTTTCTCATGTCTTTGAATTAATACTAAAAAGTTCGGTGACATGGTAATGGAGTTATCTTCAATTTAATCAAATTATGCTAGATGGATGGAAGGTATTTCCAGACTGCCTGTATGATCTTTAAATAAAATTCCTTTTGCGGAAATTCTTTATGTGGCCTTTTTTTGAGTACCTTTTGTGTTAAGCTGGTCAAATACTGAGGTATAATATGCAATTGCATAATCTTCACAGCCACGAATCAATTGTATCTTTTGTGTTAAGGTGGTCAAGTAATGAGGGTGTAATATTTAATTGCGCTTTTGTTTGATTAAATTTATGCAGCTCATGCTGATTCTGGCTTCAACCTCATAATGGTGGATCCGCCTTGGGAAAATGCTAGTGCCCACCAAAAATCAAGGTATGCTAAAAGTCATACCATGTTTCATTGAAGTAAAGTTTCCGAATTTCCTTTATCATATAATGTCTCATTGAAGTAGAGTTACATATAATGTCTCATTGATGTAACTCATCCCTGCATCGCCTAAGGATATGCCATGCTTCTCTTTGAACTTTATTGTTCAGTTCAGATACATTTCTCTTTAATGAATTAATGAAGAGGGTTCTTTCTTGGAATTTGGGGGAGGGTCCATCATTGAATAATATATATATATATATATATATATTATTGTTGAACTCAATAACTGTTACTCATTTTAAATTGGTTCATAAAATGCAGCTTATTTAAACGAACTTGATCGCAATGTAATCACTGTAGGTACCAAACCTTGCCCAACAGGTATTTTTTATCCCTTCCTATTAAGCAACTCACTCACACTGAAGGAGCACTTGTAGCCTTATGGGTGACCAACAGAGAGAAGCTACGATGTTTCATTGAGAGAGAGCTTTTTCCTGCCTGGGGAGTCAGCTATGCTGCTACTTTTTATTGGTTAAAGGTGACCTCTCAGCTCAATTACTACCCGATTTCCTTGGCAATTGGCATGAGTTTATGGTGTCATTCCAATCGCTGTGATTATTTGTTGTCAATTGCAGGTGAAAGAAAATGGATCCTTGATTTGTGATTTAGATCTCTTCCATCATAGGCCGTATGAATGCCTGATCTTGGGATATAGTCCTGGGAAGGTTAGATTTTGTAGTTTATTTATTAAGCCTTCTAACTATTAGACACCCCCTTCTGTTCATAGCACTCAGTTGTGCTCTTATGCACCTTTCTAGGTAAATAATACTGATAATCTATCAGAGTTTAAACCTGTGAAGAATGATCGGGTGATTATGAGCATTCCCGGGGATTACTCAAGAAAACCCCAAATTGCAGGTATCCTTGTCTGTCTAATGTGGTGTTTTAAATTTCTAAACAATCAGTGGCACTGAAAGTTAGACATGATTTGAATGAATATTTTTCTTCCTCATAATATTGGTCAGATTTATTACTGGAGCACGTTCCTGGACCCAAACCTCCTCGATGTATAGAACTATTTGCTAGAGAGATTTTGGCTGGATGGGTTGCTTGGGGAAATGAACCCCTCTACTTTCAAGATTCTAAATATTTTGTTAAAAAGATGGTTCAATGATTCGTAAGGGAAAAAGATTCCATTCTTGGTGATGATCTATTCAATTTTTTAATCTTCAGCATCTATTTTTACCATTTTTTTTTTCTGTGAATGAGTAACTTGATCTCTTCTGGTTATAACACTTTTTTTCACCTTCTTTTCTATGGGTACGGTTAGAAACAAAGACATACTGAAGCTCTGCTTCGACTGTGAGAGAGTGATCTTATAAACAATGGCAGGGAAGGTTTCTCATTTCTGGGATTGCAATGCTTATTGATGGGATTTTATTTAAAGAGTCCTAATAGATTGCAGTTGAATGCAATTTCAATTTTTTGTGTATTTATTTCATATGCAGCACCCAGTGTTTTATAGTAGTTTTATCTATTCACTTGAGTGACAAATTTTGTGAAAATGTACAAATTATTTTTTGATCATGCTAGGGTTTGAAATTGTTGTGCCTGCAATATGCTGTATGATTTAGTTAGATTCATCTAAATTGAGAAACATAACTTTTTGGCAGCTTCAATCTTTGACCCACGAAAGAGAATATGGAAAAAGAAAAAGTTTCAAACACTCCCAAAAAGAAGGTAAAGGAAAAGCTTTTCGCCGTTCTTGGTCCAAATCGATGACGACAGTTTGAAGGGTCATCAATTTGACTAATCATAATATCTCTTTCCAATCAAAGAATGCCACAATTTAATATTCTTTTCATCTTATTTTTATTGAGTTAAAACAAAAGCAAAAAAACAAAAAACCTGATTAACTATAATCAACTAAGATTTGGGATTCAATCTATATTTAAACAAATAATGTAGTAGTTAACAGTGTGCAGAGTATTAATTAAATAACTTACTAATTTTAGCAAAAATAAGGTGAAGTGATAATGGCCGTGATGTGAATTATTAAGTAGGGCCAGGCCTAGGTAAGGTGCCTGTAGGTTCTAAAAAATATTTATAATTATTTAACTGAATAATTGGTAATAGAGAGTAAATCAAATTGTTTTGTACAAAAATAAGTTTTTTTCATCATATCTATTACGACTTTCTTTCTTTTCATATGAAATGTTTTTTATTTTGTTTTTTGTTTTCTCTTCCTTTTGTATTTATAGTTATACTTTTTCTCTCTTTGATGGAAAAATAACTTACACCTTGTTATCTAGAACTGAAAAAATATTTTAAAAAATTAATTTGTTGAAAAGAAACGTTATATTTCAATTATAATAATTTATTTTACTAATTTAAAAATGCCTGATTTTATTTTCATTTTAAAGGCTAGATAAATAATGGGTTAGCCCTGAGATTTTAATGTATGCATTTTCAGTTCATTTATTCGTTTGAAAATTATTTTATATATTGTTCTACTGGAATGAACTTTTTCATAAAATAAAATAGAAATGCATTTTAGTTTCATTGAATTCTTATTTTACACCTATTTTCTATAATTTTTTTGGTAGCTTTTTACACCTTATACTTTTATGTTGTGTTTTGTTTGAATAGAAAGAAAAAACACGAGAGAAAAATAGAAATATACTGAAAAATGTGTTACTTAAATTCACAATGAAGAAGAAAAAAAAGAGAGAAAATTAATTTTCTCTTTATTTGGAAGGGTGGGTGAAAGGAATGAGTAAATGGAAATAAATAATATAAAGACAAGCTTATTTAATTGTATTTTGCTGAAGTAACAAGCAAGTAAGAAGTGACAGTAATCTGCACTCTGCAGAGTCCGAATACTTCCACTTTATCTGAAAAAGTCTCAAAACAGAAGTTATATCCATTTTTTTTATGAAATTTATTTTCAAAATTTAATCATTTCTCGTACTCTGTCCATTTTAAAACTCCTCAAAGTAATTATTGACCAAAAGACTAACTGAAAAATATTTTTAGTCTGAAATCAATAAAATCGATATAATTAAGTGTTATTAACTAACTTTATCTACATATGAGAGAGTTTCAATTATTGATATACATTTACAATATATTTTAACTAATATAAAAATAACTTTATCAGTTTTTAAAACTAAAGTAATACAATAATTGTAGTTGGTGTTAGTAGTAAGTACATGCACTTATGCTTCTAATATTAATTATTGATTTAATTTTATAATATTCTTAAATGCAATAAAACAAAAAAACAAACAGTTTGATATAATGTCTATTTTTTCCAAGTTAAAAAATAAATAATTGTAATAATAGTTTTGGGATTCAAATATTAATTCCTTATTTTTCTTACACAGATGAATCATTGTGTTTTGAATCATTGATGATCCTCACTTGTGGGTCCCACTCCCATTAATAATTAGCTTATCAGAGAAAGCAGTCCACATGGATTGCAATGCGTCCACGCGTCACATCGCTCACTCCACTCGGACCCACTTCACAACCATCTTGTCGCGCCGAACAATCTCAACCGTTCAATCTCTCATCAAATATTAATACAAACAAAGCGCACACATCGAACCCAAAATCTTCAGTGAGCCTTTCCGCACTGGAACATTTTCCCCGCCTGAAATTATCTTTATCAGATTCTTCGTTCTTTCACGCATCCAGCGAAGACAATTGGAGAAAAGCGCGATCCTCGTGACTCGTGAACCCGTTACGTTACACTCCAATCGGGTTTAAATCCTCTGCGACGCGCAAACGCTAGTCACCATCGCCGGAAAATGACATCCGACGGAGCTACTTCGGCTGCAGCTGCTGCTGCGGCGGCGGCGAGTCGGAGAAAGCCGTCGTGGAGAGAGAGAGAGAATAATCGTAGGAGAGAACGAAGGCGAAGAGCGATCGCGGCGAAAATATACTCTGGACTACGAGCTCAGGGGAACTATAACTTGCCGAAGCACTGTGACAACAACGAAGTGCTCAAAGCGCTTTGTGCCGAAGCTGGTTGGTGCGTCGAAGAAGACGGAACCACATATCGCAAGGTAATAAATCAAATCGAAACCAATCACGTACATTTTACCTGTTACAGCGTTACTGGATCTTACTTTTGCATTTTTCATGTCAATCAAATGGTCGTTTAAATTTCCGTCCATTCTGCATTGCGAATTTGTAATCGGGAAGTGGAAGCGACGAAGTACAGTTACTTATCGTTCTGGTTAAACGAAGATTTCTAACTTAATTATTGGATGTTCTGATCCTTAATACTACTGCCTCTTTAGATGGTGAAAATTTATGAGAGTGATAAATCTCTGCTTGTTGATGTACCTAAAACTGATCGAGCTTTGATGCTCTATGATCTAGTTGTGTCAAGATGTTGGATTTATTATTAGATAATCTTTATGACTTGAATTTTGTTCACTTAAGTTTCTTATTATTTATATATATTTTATTTTATTTGTGATGAAAAATATTCTTTGCAGTCTCTGTCATGATGTTGGAAAAATAGTTGAAATTTGTAAAATGCTCTTTTTTCTCTGAAGAATAACGTATTATTTTAAGATAAAAGTAAATTATTTTAAGATAAAAATAAATTATTTTTATAATTATGAAAATCTGTAATTTAGTATATTTTTTTCAAATGTAATTCACCCTCATGTCTTCTTCTTATGTAATAAGTGATAGTTCATGAGAAAATTAATTATCTTTAAAGTTAAAATCATTTTTCGGTAAATTAAAAAAAAAATAAAAAACTGATTCTAAAATTATCGAAATAATTTGATTTTTGCTTCAATTTCAATCACACCCTAAATAGTGTCAATGTGATTTTGTCATCAACAACTTCAAATTGTAGAGTTTCTCACGTTGGACGCTAAATTGTTGGTGTTAATCTGATTCATTTGTGACAGAATAATATGAACTTATGATTTTCTCTTCACTCTGCAAACTCTTAAATGTTGGTGTTAATGAGATTAATTTGCAATGGTAACGTATTTTGTGTTTTGGGTGAATAGGGTTCCAAACCACCTCTGGCAAATGGTGCAGGGAGCTCCATGAGAAACATTCTCTTTTCTTCTTCACAAAATCCAAGTCCGTTCTCTTCGTCGCATCCCAGCCCAATTCCTTCATACCAAGTGAGTCCTTCTTCCTCCTCTTTCCCGAGCCCGTTTCGGTTAGATGTGGATAAGGACAATGTATCAAACCTCATTCCATACATTCGCAATGCGTCTCTGTCTCTTCCTCCTCTGAGGATATCAAACAGTGCCCCTGTGACGCCGCCTCTGTCATCACCTACGTCAAGAAATCCGAAACCAATTCCTACATGGGAGTCCATTGCCAAAGAATCTATGACCTCCTTCAACTACCCTCTTTTTGCAGCTTCTGCTCCTGCCAGCCCCACGCACCGTCACCTTTACACCCCGGCCACTATTCCAGAATGTGACGAGTCTGATACTTCCACCTGTGAATCTAGCCAGTGGGTGAAATTTCAAGCATTTGCTCCTTCTGCATCTGGGTTGCCAACTTCTCCAACCTTCAATCTTGTTAAACCGGTGGTTCCTCACGGTGTGCCTGATAACTCAATCCAAGAGATGAGGACGAGTTCAGAAGAGATTGGAGTACAGGTAATGCCTTGGGTTGGGGAAAGAATTCATGAAGTGGCATTGGATGATTTGGAACTCACTCTTGGAAGTGGGAAGGTGCGGAGTTAGACTGCTACCAGAATTATCTCATCTGGGTTACGTGAAAATGAGATCACAGGAGTTTTTTGCTGGTTGGTTGTTGACTCAGCCTGGTGTTAGAGATGGAGTTAATAGCTACCTCATCCAGTTTCGTTGGTGCAAAAGCAGTTTTATCGAGAAGAGACTGGAGTTATTATTGGGAACTGGATTTATCGGATGTTGTGGGCATTTTATGGAGAAAATAATCTCCTTCCATCCATGGCTTGGGTAAAATGTAGAAGTGAGAATTTCACCTCCTCCCTTCGTGGTTAAATCAGCTATTGTTCAAAAAGGCTCATCAGGCCTATGTGCTAAGTATTAGGTGCTGTGGGTGATTTGAAATTGAAATTTCAGGTTTTGTCAAGTTTATTGTCTGTCAAAAGCTCACAAGACCTGCTTATTTGTAATGTTACATTAAATTTTGTTGTTCTTCTTTATGTTCTTGTTCTTTGTATCAAATAGTTTGTGTGTGATTTTTATTTTTGCCGACAGGTTTTGTAGTTAGTGCAAAGTCAACAATTGTCTCTATCGTCCTTCTACCTTATTGACCCCTTTGATAAGTTAATGAGCTCAAAGGGGACATGAACTATGGTATTCAATATGGAATTTTGTCACTAGTCTATACTAATGAAGTCATGTGGTACTTTGGGGTGTTGTTCCCTGGTTAGTGGATTGTATATGTGATGAGTTGTGCAGGGGATGTCTTCAGTAATATTGTGGTACTGATTTTGCAATTAAGAATGTTCCTAATGTAGTATTGGGTTATTTATTTGTTATTCGAAGAGTTTCGGTAATGGCTTTTTGTTTTTTTAGTTTTATTTTATTATCATATAATTTACGGTGATTCGGGATGGGTTAGTAGTGTGGATCTTTTTTGGTTGGGTTTATCTTTCTTCCTTTGCAGCCTTGGGTAGTCTCTTTGCACATTTGATGAGGATACACCGGAAAATTTTCAAGTTATATAGGTTGAGATCATAGATCGTGAATTGGAACCTATGAGTCCTTTTTGGCTAGTATCATATGCAGAGCAGAAGTTATTGGATGTCTGCAACGAAGAACAGAAGATGTAGAACCTCATGGTACGTATAAACTACGGCAACTGTCAGAATCTCTTTCAAACATTCATGGGTGATGACTCATCACCCATGATGACGCAGCTTGGGCCAGTTCATCGATTGTCTTGTTGAATTTACCATGATGATAGTTGGTATGTGTTTACTTTCCTGTGTTTGCATTGACTCATCTTTTCCCGCAAGGAATTGTTTTTTCTTAGTTTATGAATGGTTTAAAGTTATAATATTGATTGCAGGGGTATGGATGTGTGCAATGACCCTCATATTTTTGAATACTGAAGATCCTTTGGCTCCAAGATGCATTGGTTTAAACTATTAACTCCTAATTCAATGGTGTGCATCTTACTTGTTATAATATTTTTGCTTTCATTTGTGGAAGTCTGATCTCTCCAATGAACATATGAACAGGTTGAACTTTGTATTTATTCTGCCTCGGCTTCTGGGGGGAGGGGGGGGGGCGCAATTGCATGAAAATGAGCTGAATTTATTCTCATTTGATATGGAAAAAAATAAAAATATATATATAGAGAGAGAGAAAGATATTACTTTTCTTTCTGCTTATTAATTTGTTTTCAGTTGTACATGTTTTGAAATGATTACTTTTCTTCCTGATTTGGTCAGATTTATTAGTGGAGCAGGTGCATGTGCGAACCTTCTCTATGTATAAAGCTATTTGCTAGAAAGATTGTATCTGGATGGATTGCCTGGACAAATGAACCACTTAACTTTCAAGATTTTGGGTTTGTTAGGTGAGACTCAGAAAAAATAAAGAAAAAAAAAAACTAATTTTATACATTAAATTATTTTATTTTAGTTCATTTGAATGATTTTTCATTAACTTTAATCAAATTGGACTTTTGATTAAAATATGCTAATTTTATTTTGTAGAGACATTATATTGATTTTTTTTTTCATTTTATATTTTAAAAGTGTTTATTATGAAATTTCTTGGAAATAAATCCTTTGTCAGAAAGATGCATCAATGATTCTTCAAAAAAGAGTTTCCGTGCTTGGTGATCAATTGTCATTTCTGAATTTTCAGTGTCCATTTTTCTGTCCTACTTCATTCATTTTCTTCTCTGTGCATGAGTAACTTTGATTTCTTAGCAAGGGAAGAAAGATGGTGACTGTGATTTTTATTTCCCATTCCTGCTCCCTGGTAAACTGGATGAGATTTTGTTCAAACTTAGAGACTTTTAAAGTAACAATTTTATGAGTACGATCTTATTATTGTCATTTTTTTTTTCTTTTTTTCTTTTGTCAAATATCTGTCTGCAAGAACTAAACTGGAGTTTTGTCGTAGGAAAAAAATATATATAGAAGAAGGAATTTCTACAATTCATTAAATTATTGTATCTTGTGTCAAACTTCTGAATCTTTTGTGTGTATTATTTTAAATGATCTTTTATGATTTGATTTTTTTGCTGAAATCTTTTGTGGATTAGATTTATTTTTGTCCAAATCTTTTGTGATTGAATGGTCTGAAGAATTATCATGTGTTTGAGGTTCCTCACCCATCTCTCTGTCTGTGGTTGGTTCTAGCCTAACTTAAAAATATTTTTTTATTCCCGTATTAATTTAATTTTTTAATAATGCAAAAAGAAAATCCACCGAAAGCAATTTCCGTACCGTATCATCTTTCAGACAAATTCTATGTAAAAATAGTTTGGTTCTTAAACTTACCCAGTTCGATACATTCATAACATAATTTAAATATTATATTAATTAGTTATTACAGTAAAACAGTTAATAATTACTATAGCTTAGTTATTTTTTTATCATCAATTTAATATATTGTTAGTTTACAACAATTTTATAAAATTTAATATGATTTTTATCATCTATATATATATATATATATATATATATATATATGTCAATTCATTATTGGTGTTGATTTCATTAGTATCCACAACTTAACTAAAAGAAAACGATAGATACAAATTAAGGAGATGTAGATGTACGATAAAAAAGAAAACGAGTAAATGTAATGAACAAGGAAGGAGATTATACATAAAAGAACTTATGATTTTTTCTATATGAAAAAATATTGTTAATGTTAAATACATAAGTTAAATCAAGAATAAAATAATACAAAATTACTTAAAACTACTATTCAAATTTTTTGAATGTAGATAAGTTATTTTATATCTAAGTAAAAATCTGTAGACAATTTGAATATAGAAACAAAGTTAATTCTATCACTAATATAAGAATATAAAATGTCATTTTTATTATTGATGAAATATAATCAAGTTTTCCTAAGAATTAAATTCATTTAGGAATTGTCAGAATTCTTGTAAGTGGTAGTGATAAGAATGACAAAATTCTTCACGGACTTATAATGGAGTTTTTCATAACGGAGTAATTTTAATTTTTTTTTTTCTTCTCTTAGGTTTGTTCTTCTTAAATGTAACCTCTCGCTGTTTAAGCTATGACCCGTAATTTGTAAAAAAATATAGGAAAATAAGACCAATACACATGTTTAAAAATTGTTCTAAAATTTCATATGTAGTAATTTTATATTTTTGTATTTTTTATTCGATTGGTTCATTATATTTGTTTCTGACTCATTTAAATTCTTATTTTTTGTAAAAAAAATTTAATGATGAAAACTGTCGTGTGTAAAAATTTGGATCATTTTCTACTTTAAAATTTCTTTGATTTTGACATATAACATCATTCAAATAAAAAAAAAATTGATTTCAATTTTAACATGTGACACACTTAAATTTTAATATGTGACAATTTAAAATCCTGAGTTTTATTTTATAAAAGTAAAGACTTAATTAAATCTTAAAAAAAATAAAAACTTAATTGAGCTAAAAATAATATAAGAATGAAAATGAATGAAAAATTTGAATATAAAGACCAAATCACTGATTAAGTTAAGTTTGATTAAAAAAAATCTACGAGATTAAGACTACTGAAAGGACTGTTACTAGAAAAAGAAGTGCTTGAAACATGACAAAAGATAGAAAGTAGAGAAGCAGAAGACAAATAATGTACATATAAACAAGAATGATTGAACATATAAACTAAAAATCTTCAAGCAAAACCCTCCAACAAAATGAGAATGCACGAACAACAAATGACAAAAAAACAACCAAATTGTGTGTATATGCAATGGTGAAAACATTTTGAATGAAACGACATATGTGAAGCTTCTAAGTTTGCACATTTTCTACTCTCGTAAAAACATGATGTTTTAAAAAACCCTTTAGAAACAAAAATGTTGAAAACTCAAGAGTGTATGTTGTTTCAAGTCAAAACTCCTTAATAAGAGCAACTGATATAGACTCACATATCATCACATGAGAGTACTATCATGAGTGTACAGTAAATTGTTATTCAAATATGGGTTAAATATGTTTTTGGTCCCTTAATTTTCAGTGAATTTTGAATTTAGTCAATTTCGAAACTTTAAACCAATTTAGTTCTTCATCTTTCGAAATACGTGAATTTAGTCATTTTAATCAAATTTTGTTAAGTTTATTTGATATTGCGTGTTTCATAATAGTATTTGACTTAACATTAAAACAAAAAATGTGTCAAATAATATAAACAACTCAAATACAATCCTAAAATGCGTACAAAACATCAAATAAACCAAACAAAATTTGATTAAAATGACTAAATCCACGTATTTCGAAAGATGAAGAACTAAATTGATTCAAAGTTTTGAAATTGACTATTTACAAAATTCACTGAAAGTTAAAGGACCAAAAACATATTTAACCCATAAATATATAATCCACTTACAAAAATGACTATTATATTTGGTATATTTTAATAACTATAAATAATTTATTAATTAAATAATGATCGGATTTTTTTCTTTATATCTATAACATTATTTAGTTATAATATCATGAAACTTAATCTGATCATAACATTAACGAAACGAAATGTTATCAAAATTTATACAAGAAAGTTTCTATAATAAAGAGAATTACTTCAACTTAATTTCTCAATGCCAGAGATTACTTCTTATTCATTATTCTCTTGTTCATTCACTAACTTAACTAGCAAAACAAAACACTTTTTTTATATATCAACATTCATTAAATTTTATATTCACTCTTTATGGATGAAAGCGTATTCTTTATTATTGTTCATAATTAATTTAAAGAAATAAAAAAATTAACATTGGTAATAAAACTATTCGTAAAAAAATAACTTTATTTTAAATTTTAAAAAATAGTATTATGCTTTTTAAGTAACTAACTTATGGGTAAATTTTAGTTTTACAAGTAAATTTAAAATCCTTAGATTTCAAAATAAGTTGTAGTCTTAAGCAGGTAGAATTTATTTATATATTTCATTTCATCTAATCACTTGAGTCACAAATTTTGTTAAAATTAGTAACTTGAAATGTTGAACACTTAATAATTATGCACTATGATTTATCTAAATTCCACGACATGAACTTACTCCCTATCCCCCACACGTCAAAATAACATATCTTTTTTTAGCTTCAATCTTTGACCCACTAAAGAGAATATGGAAAAAGAAAAAGTTTCAAACACTTCCAAAAAGAAAGAAGGTAAAGGAAAACCTTTTCGCCGTTTCTAGTCCAAATTGATGACCACATTTTGAATGGTCATAAAAAATTTACAACATTTATCTATTTTCAATTAAAGAATATCATCACTTTCATTCTTTTACTTTTAATTTATAAATTAAAGATAAAATATATTTGAAGTATATAAGTCCAAATAGATATCATTTTATAAATCAATTCTGGAGTGTTAAGTTAGGATTAAAATTTACTTATCAAGATGACATCATGGTCATCTGAAACATATCCTAATGAGATGAAATGTATTATTTGTTAGATTTATCCTATCACTTGCTATATCATACCGTTTCCCGACCATCTATTAATATATATTCCAATGCTTGATATGTATATACATCGACATGAGAAATGTGTTAAAAATTTACATCAATTAGAGATAAGATAAATTTACAGTATATAGATGAATACACACTTGACATATACATTTTGGTGTGAGAGATACTTAGAAATTATACTTTTATTATAAATAAATAAAATAAATTTATAATATTAAAGTGTATGCAAATTTTACCTTCCAAGTTGATTTTTTAACATTGAATTAGGCTAAATCCATTCTGTAAGAAGTTATGTAATCATAAATTATAATTGTTATTATAACTCTAGAATAAGTTGGTTAGTATTTACATTTTCTACGAGTTATAATAATAATTACAATGATTTAGACGGATTTTGTTTTTAAAGTTAAAATAACTTGACTGATTATAATGAACTAAGAGACTTGGGTTACGAGCTTTATTTAAACTGGTGATGAAGTAATTAACTTAAAATCAGATATTGATTAAATAACTAGTAAATGTTATACAAAATGTGATGTCAAATAATGGTTATGATGTGAATTATTTATTAAGTGGGGCTGAGCTTATCTATTTAAGGTGTTGGTTGTCTCGTAAAAAATATTTTGTTAAATCATCGTTGATTTTTTTTTAGTTCGGTTATTTCATGGTTTTTTATTTTATTTATTTTATATTTTTCTTCTTTTTATTTTTTTAATTAAAAAAATTATTACGTGTAAATTTCCGTCGTACCTCATGATAATAATAACATAATGTGACAGTAGTAATAGTATCACATATCACTATTATATTGTGTAATCACCTTAGTCTCAATTTGTTCTCTATATTATTATTTTGTCTCAATCCAGTTCCAATTTTTTAAAAAAAAAAAATCAGCAATTTCATCATTTTCTAAAAACCAAATTTAATTTTTTATAAATGTTATACCAATGTTTTTGTTAAATGATTTTAACAAGATGAAATTTATTTATATTTATATTTTATATTGAAATTTATTTAAAATTATTTTCAATTTTTAAATTTATTTGTTTTAAATTACTATAAAATTATTTAAATTATTTAAATTATTTTAAAATTTTACAATTGAATTTATAAAATTTTTATTTTTAAACCAATTCAAATATTTGTATAGAAATCATTAAATTTTACACATTTTAAAAATATAAATTATTTAAAAGAAGTGAAAATGTTGATAAATTTATTTTTATTTTATGAAATGCAATTGATAAATAAGTTTATCATATTTGTTAGTTGAAATTAATTTTGAATTTTTTTCTATTAACATTATTTTTATTAAAAACTTCAAAAGAATTTAAGATAAATTTAATGTAAAATATACATTTAAATAAACTTAATCTTTTAAAAATATTTAATAAAACTATAATTTTAATAAAAATATTTGTGTAACGTTTATATGTGAAAAATTGACTTTTTGTGTATGTAAAATTTACTGAAATTATGAGACTGCTGTGAATATTCTTTATTTGGTTGGTAAATGGTTGATTTTAGTATAAGTTTGAATGAGAGGTTTTTACTTGAAGAGTTGGTCAAATTGGTACAAAGTACAACATATGTTTACAATTGGTTGAGTTAGAAAAGGAAAGGAAAGTACCAATTTGATCGATTGACAAGTTAAAAATATGTAAAATCCTAAATTTGCTTTCATGGCCTTGGGCGGCACTAGGGAGTGTTGGACGCAACACCAAATTTCTAGTCTGCAAACTTTTTGTTGCTTTTTAGTTGGTTTTGATTGTTCTAATGGTTGATATAATTAATGTTACAAAGTTTGTAGTAGTGATACGAGTTGATGAAATTTAAAGAATTTCATGGGAAATATTTTATTGTTGCATTTTCTTTGGTGTATGTATTGATGTACGAATTCAAGCAGGAGGATATCTTGACACTTTAATAACTATTCAAACTCATATATATTAGAATGAGTTACATGACGAGAGTAGCAAGAAGTTATAGTCTAGGATTTTCCCTTGACGTAAGACGAAAAGAGGATTAATCTTATATGTCGTAGGGTGAAACTCATTGATAATGATTCCACATAACAACAAAAGTCATCAGAAGTGCATGTCTCAAATGAATCCGATATCCATGCATATATCCGAATAATTGAGTTTATAGGGGTCTTTATTCACATGTTTTATTTCTCTGTGACTATTTAAAGCATATGGTATTGTAATGTGATATGTTTTCTTGTTACAGGTTTATTTATTTTATAAATTAATTTATCCTTTTTTTGATTTGTGTTTCTTCTTCTTCTGTTGCAATGATCATTTTTACTAGTATGAACACACGAGGAAACAGAACTTGATCTACTAAAGAAGAAGGTGATGCAATTGTATAATTATAAGATCTTATAAATCATGTTCTGGCTCTATCTTTTGAAACAACTAGTATGAGACTCGTGCGTACGCACGGGTTTCTTTTTGTTTTTGTGTTATTGTTGTTGTAAGTATTTTGTTTAAATGTTATACATTATATTAATGAAAAATTAAATTAAATTATTGTTATTATTAGCATAATTTATATGAACATGTAAATATGATTTACATATTAAAATAATTACATTTAAGAATAAATCTGAAGATTGTAATTTTGTCGGCAATGTATAGTAATAATAGATTCAGGTGTCTTTTCAATATGCCTGGGTCATTTTATTAATAATTTAGATTAAAAAAATTAATATTGTTTTTGTTATTTTTGAATGAATTATTTATTTATATTACTATATTTTATTGTTATAAAAAGTAGCATGTAATGTAAATATGAATGAAGTGCAAATATATTGTGAAATGTAATTTTATTAAAAATTTAATATGAATTCAAGGTTAAAATTAAAAAAAAATACAATATATTTTGTTATCAATGTAAACATTGACTCTAAGTTAATTATTTGATGTGTATGAACATGTTTCTTTTTTTGAATTATTAAATAAATAAAATGTAGGTATATTTTGAATTTTAGTCCCGTACAAAAGTATTGTCCATATGAATAATAAAATTAAAGAAAAATGAAAAAATGCAAACATATTGTAAGATATGGTCCCTGTTAAAAAGTTAGAGTATTATAAAAGTGATGTTAAAAATTTTAAACAACAATACATACAGATGTTGTTATCAACGTAGACATTAAATTTATAATAGTTAACTCTTGATGTGTACACACATTTTATTTTTGTGTTTAAAATGGTAATATTAAGATTATCCAATAATATTTGGATATAAATTTGTTTGTGTTAAATTATAAAATTGATATAATATTTTATTAGATATATATATATATATATATATATATATATATATATATATATATATATATATATTAGAAGATATTTAGAAATTGAAAAATAAAAAATAAATATTTTTAAGAATAAAAATATGAGAAAATTCAAATAAATGTAAGTATATATATATATATATATATAAATAAATAAATAAAGAATAAAAAGTTAAATATAATACAATAAATATGAAAGTATTATTGTAATTAATTTCTCCAAAACAAAACAACTTATTCCTACCGAGTCTAATTTCTCTGAAACATGTCTCATTTTGAATTCACCACACCAAATGAGTCCAAATCCAACTTTGATGAGGTTCGGTGGGTGATTCAAATGCCCCCCAATTATGATTGCTTTAAATTTAACAAATAAAATACCGCTGCAAAATATGCAAGTTAGAAAATACCAAATTACCATTATATTTAACGAAGAGTAGTGTCATTCGTTTGCATTTATGAAATATGAGAAATAAAGAGAAACGTTTTGGGTAAGAAGAAATAAACAACCTGCAATGGATCCATGCTGGCAGTAGATTTAAAGAACTCGTCAAAAATGACCCCTCAACTGATACCAACAAAAGCAACACAAACTGAATTAAATATAATGGTTGATACACTAAACTTAAATTAAGGTTGAGAGGGAGAAGACCCTCAAATTCTGGCCCTTCTCCTCATACAGTTCCGGTATACCGCGGGATGAAGCAGATGAGCTCGAAGACTTGGTGACCCTCTCAGCCCCTGAAAAGTCCAGTTTCTCTTTTCCTTCAGTTCAGGTGTTGACCTTTGCCTACCGTTTCTAGATTTGTCTTTGAAATAGTAAAAGCACTTCATTGCATAACCAATCTGCTATGTATGTATCATGCACAATCTCTGTTCAACCTTTTATCAATTCAATTCAACAATTCACAACAAAATTATTGTCAGGAATAAACCCCTTTGACACCATTACCATCTACAACTAAGAAAAAAACACAACAAAGTAGTGAATATTAAAAGCACTTCACAGCATAAACAATTAGTTATGATTCTTATGAATGGTCTCTGATTGACCTGAAATCAGTTCAACAATTCACAACAAAATTATTGTCAGGAATCAACCTCCTTGACACCATTACCATCTACAAAGAAGAAAGACACAACAAAGTAGTGAATAGAAAAAGCACTTCACAGCATAAACAATTAGCTAGGATTTTTATACATAGTCTCTGATTAATCTGCTATCAATTCAACAAATCACAACAAAATTGTCTTCTGGGATAAACCCCCTCTGTAGCATTTCTATGGCCTAGTATTGATATAATGGTTGTCCATCAGCTCCCCAACCTACAAAGTTTTCATAATTCATTAATTTAATCTTAGTCTTTTTTATGTATACATCATAGTTTTGAAAAATGGCCTTGGATCTTATAAAGGATCTTTACTTAAAATTCAGTATCAAAAAAATCAAAGATCGTTCAATATTAAAGTACCAAAATGGCCTTGGATCTTAGATGATGAAAAAGTGGAAGATCATAGCCACAATAAACGAAGATGGGATGAATCACTCCTACAATATGTTCATGGGATGAAAAACTTATTTCTTCAAATAAAATAATTGAAAAATGAACATGTTCTTTCACAAAGTGTAAAGAAAAGTATTTGAAGTGAATAGATTACCTTGAAACATGCTCTAGCAGATTTTCGCATATCGCAATCCTAACAAACAGAAACAGTGACACAATCCCGAGCACCACCATGATTGGATCTAGCGCCTGTTCCTGTCGTCGTCTTCAATATCATAACTCTCCTTGATATATAGAACTTCTCAACAAAAAAAACCTAATGAACCATAAAATAAAATCAAATAAAAAAACAAAAACAAAAGCTACAAAATCTAAAAATAAAATAAAGCTTACCCGGGAGAAGAAAACCTATCTGTGCAAGTGTTTATTTGAATTTCTCCAACATTTCACTAAAAAACACCAACAACATTTCACCAAAATAAATCACCTTACAAAAATTCCCATGAACAGAAAAAAAAAATTGGTATTTACTTTGACATCCTCTCTGTCAACAACAAGTACAAAAGTTCAAAATAAAAAGAAAAATGAGAAACATATGAAGCATAAAAAAAAAATCGAATTTTTTTAATCCTCTCTTGCAAACCACCTTAAATCCTTATCTCTCAAAGCCTTACTTCTCTGAAACTTAAACCTAAAAATTTCAAATTGAAAAGTTCCCAAAAATTAACGCATATAAGCAACTAGCAACATTTTGTAACATTTGAATAATTTTTTTAGGAACCACAAAGAATGGAGGAGCCGAAGGGGTTTAGGAAGAAGGAGAAGACAGAAGATTCAAATTCCTCGTAAGCCACAACTCCAAAAGATAGATGCTTAACTGAGCGGGAAAAGATAAAAGGGTTAAAAGAGAAAAAAGACAAAAAAATCAAAAAATTGGACAGCTGTCAGAGAATTAAATATGGGTATAAGGGACTTTTCTAGAGGTCATTGTTTTCTTATATTTTAGATTTATAGAACCAATTATCAACTTTAAGTTCAATGAGTTATGTTATATATGTAGAATATCTGACATATTAGTATGATTATTTTGAATAAATGTAATAGTGTAATTTTATTTTTTACTTTAGATGCTTATGAATTATTAGCTATATAGTTTCACACTATTAAATAGGATATTATTTTTTTATTTTAATTTAATGGTTTTATAAAAGAAACGATATTTGCAACATTCAGGTCTTAAAACTTAAAACAATATTACTTATTATAATAATTCCATTAATTCTGAAAATGGTTTAACATGTTAATTATTACTATTTTCTTAATTGTAAAGAAGACTGATTCTAACGTTCGTATTTTAAATACAAATTTGCTATACACTTATTCATATAATATCGATTGTTGATTTACTTTTATACTATTATTAAATGTAACAAAAAAATCAGTTTCATTTGTTTTGTTTTTCCAAATTAAGCTAATAAATAATTGTATAATGCATTGGGGATTGATTTGAAATGTAATTCTTTATTTTTCTCACTGAATCATTGCATTTTGAATCATTGATGATCTTCAGCTGTGGGTCCCAACTTCCATTAATAATTAACTTATCAGAGAAAGCAGTCCACAGGGAACGCAACCCATCCACACGTCACATCGCTCACTCCGATAAATCAATAAATCTCAACCGTCAATATTTTTATCTCACCCTAAATCCTGCAACGAGCAGACATCGACCTCACAGTAACAGATGCGACTCTTACCACAAGAATATTCCTTCCATCCTTCTCGAGCTGCATTGCTGACCCTTGGATACATCTCACGGTTGAAAAAAGAAATGTTCTCTCTTTGAAACCGGTATAAAAGGCAGAAATTATTACTTACTAATAATATTAAGAATGTTTTATAAAATAGTGTATATTACTTTTTTTTACATGTTGAAAAACTATGTTTTACGGATATCTAATATATGGAAATACATTTTTTCTCAACAATTATACAACGAAAGCAAGAAAAGTCAGAAAATTAAAAGAATTAATAATATACAACTAATTAAATTACATTTTATTTGAACCTAAAATTCAAAACTTTTTAATTGAAATCAATCTCCCAACTCAAGAGTTAATTTCATTCATTCTTTAAATGTATAAATTATAAAAAAAATGACTAAAACATACATTTTTAATTTGACTAAAGAAACAGTACCTAATTAAACATGCACAAACAATTTATTTTATTTTATTTTTTTCAATTTTTTCGAATAAGAGAATCTATGTATATTGTATTTATAGAATAAACATGCAAAAATATGTATCGGTCCTTTGAAAGATTGAACGTTAGTTATTGAGGGGGATTTAGAAGTTAATTTACTAGAAAAAGCAAGCAACTTAAATTATAAATTTACAATATAAATTGGATAAGATTAATTTTAAAATCTCAATTAATAAAATTCAATATGTTATAAAACAGAGAAACATCCAACTTTACCAAAGATACGCCAATTGCTAATATATTACTAGATGGGAATCTTATGGAACTCTGAATTATAAATATAATTTTAAACTAATTGACAACTTAAGGTATTCTTAAAATAATAAAATAATGAAGTTAATAAGTCTTTATGGAGGGACTGGGTTTAATTAATTTCAGTCACATTCAATTAAATTAGTTTCAAATTTTGTTCTTAAATTAAAATAATTTTAATTCAATATTTCTTTTTCAACATTCTTTTTATTGAATTGGACCTAAGTTAGTTTTAGACATTTGTTCTTCAACACAATTATTATATGTTACACATCTGCAACACAAAAGGTACTACTATCCTATCATGTCAACTTTTTTTTTTTTTTCAGTATATAAAAATAATAATTTTTTAATATATAATAATAGCCATAAAATATAATTAATAGTATCGGTATATATGTATTATTACTGCTACCTTTTTCAGATTCCTCATTTCTTCCACTCACCCAGCGAAGACAATTGGAGAAAAGCGCGATCCTCGTGACTCAGTGAATCTGTTTCGTTGCACTATCCTTGGGTTTTAAATCGCCTGCGACGCGCAAACGCTGGTCTCCGTCGCCGGAAAATGGCCTCTGACGGAGCTACTTCGGCGGCAGCGGCGGCGGCGAGTAGGAGAAAGCCGTCGTGGAGGGAGAGAGAGAATAACCGAAGGAGAGAACGGAGGAGAAGAGCGATCGCGGCGAAGATATACTGTGGACTTCGAGCTCAGGGGAACTATAACTTGCCGAAGCACTGTGACAACAACGAAGTTCTCAAAGCGCTTTGTGCCGAAGCTGGTTGGTGCGTCGAAGAAGACGGCACTACCTATCGGAAGGTAATAAATTAAGTCAAATCACGCATTCGAACCGTTACAGCGTCACTGGATCTTACTTTTGATTTTGCATTTCGATCAAACCGTACGTTTAGCTTTCCGTTTATGCTGTGCATTGCGCTCAGGAACTGGGAACGAGACAGTGTAGGCATTGTTGTCGTTAGCGTTAAACCAAGATTTCTAACTTAATTATCGGATTTTCTGATCCTTGTTACTAATGCGTAATTAGAAACGTAAATTATAGGTTGTGATAAGTAGCAATTAATCTCAGCCTGTTGATGTACCGAAAACGGAAGTGTTTTTATATTCGAGGTATGTGTTAACTTGATTAATTTATCTCGTAAGTGGAGTAAATAATATTAATGGACGATTTCTTGTCAATTACTGAGATTGTTAGAATTTTGCTCACTTTACAGTCTAAATTGTTACCACGATTATCTGTGATATATATAATATGAACTGATGGTTCTCTCATCAACTACTGAGACTATTGTAGTTGCTTACTTTAGACTCTAAATTGTTTGTGTTAATGTGATTAAATTTTCTCGTCACTCGCTGGACTCTAAATTGTTTGTCTCAAGGTGATTGATCTGAAATGATAACCTAATTTTGTGTGTTTTGGGTGAATAGGGTTGCAAGCCACCTCTGGCCAATGGTGCAGGGAGCTCAATGAGAAACGTTCCCTTTTGCTCTTCACAAAGCCCGAGTCCTTTTTCTTCGTCGTATCCCAGTCCAATTCCTTCATACCAAGTGAGTCCTTCTTCCTCCTCTTTCCCAAGCCCGTTTCGGTTAGATGTGGATAAGGACAATGTATCAAACCTCATTCCGTACATTCGCAATGCGTCCCTGTCTCTTCCTCCTCTGAGGATATCAAACAGTGCCCCTGTGACGCCGCCTCTTTCATCACCTACGTCAAGAAATCCGAAACCAATTCCTACATGGGAGTCCATTGCCAAAGAATCCATGGCTTCCTTCAATTACCCTCTCTTTGCAGCTTCTGCTCCTGCCAGCCCCACTCACCGTCATCTTTACACTCCGGCCACTATTCCAGAATGTGATGAGTCTGATACTTCCACCTGTGAGTCTAGCCAGTGGATGAAATTCCAAGCATTTGGTCCTTCTGCATCTACGTTACCAGCTTCTCCTACTTTCAATCTTGTTAAACCTTTGGTTCCTCACGGTGTGCCTGATAACTCAATCCAAGAGATGAGGACGAGTTCAGAAGAGTTTGGGGTACAGGTAAAACCTTGGGTTGGGGAAAAAATTCATGAAGTGGCATTGGATGATTTGGAACTAACGCTTGGAAGCGGGAAGGTGCGGAGTTAGGCCGCTGACAGAATTGCTTCATCTTGGTGATTTGAAATTGAAGATTCAAGTTTTGTCAAGTTTCTTGTCTCTCAAAAGCTCACAAGACCAGATTATTTGTTAATGTCGTACATTTAAATTATATTGTTATTGTTCTTTGTATCAAATAGTTTGTATGTGATTTTTATTTTTACCAACAGGTTTGTAGTGAGCTCAAAGTGAAATAGTAGTCTCTATTGTCTTTCTACCATATTGACCCCCATTGATAACTTAATGAGCCAAAGCGGCGTGAACTATAATATGGAATTATGTTACTAGTCTCTGCTCATGAAGCCATCTGGCACCTTCGCCTGTTGTTTCCTAGTTGGTGCTGTGTATAATATGTGATGTGTTGTGCAGGAGATGGGGTTTCTTTGAAAAGAAGTATGAGATTTTCTGTTGTATTTCCCTTCTGGTTTGACAATTTGGTATATCTTTTTATGTATTATTGTGTAATTTATCTGTTTCTAACCGCTTCAGTAATGCCTTGTTTTTAAATTGTATTTTATTGTCGGCATAATTCATGGTTGGGTGAGGATGGTTTGGGTCTCATTTTTGTTCGTTGCTTCCCTACGATAATTCATTGTAGAACCTTGAGGTTGGTCCATATATTGACTGGCCGAATATTTGCATGGCCACAATTTCCTTCAACTAAGAACATTGGACGAGGGTACACCAGAAAGTCAAATGTTCAAGTGATATCTGTTGAGATCATCGGTCGTGAATTGGAAATTCTGAAGAATCCTCTTTGGCTAGTATCATTTAGAGAATAGAGGTTATGGGAATGGGAGATCTGTAATGAAGAACAGAAGATGTAGATTCTCGCGGTACCTACAGAACTAAGGCAACTTGTTAGAATGTCTTCAAATACTGATCGGTGATGTTGCGTGAACAGCAGAAATGAAAAATTATAGAAAAATAGTTTGGAAGGAATACTACACTTTTATTAAACGAGGAAAACCCTTTTAAATAGGTTGCACAGGAAACAGTACTGACAGAACTAACTCCTAAAATATAGGAAAACATAAAAACTTAAATCAGATACTTAACTATTGCTGTGGAATAGGTCATAACAAAACAGAAAATATTTACAGGTGATACAGGTCTCGTGCCAATTCATTAGTTCATGGATTGTCTATGGTTAAATCTGACCTCATAACAATTGGTACGTGTTTACTTTCCGGAGTTTGTTAATGTTGTACAGTCTTCTTAGGTTCATATTTTTTGGTGAGAAATTGTTTCCTATGTTTTTAGCTGATTGAACTTTTACTCCTGATTCCAAGGGTAAGGCCGTTTACAAATGACTCTCCTCCGTACCTTCATACGGTGAGGAGCTTCTGTCACCAAGGTACACTAATTTAAACTTTTACTTCTAATACAACGATGTATCATCGTACGTGTTAGGATATTTATTTATTTCTATAAGTGGAAGTGTGATCTTCGACAGATTGGCAATCTAATTGCGTATGAAAATTTGATTAATTGTTTTATGTCTATATGTCTTGATACTTCACAAATATCTTGGTAGACGTTTATTTGTATGCAACTATCACACCTTATGATTAGGAATCCTTTTCACTTATCATTTCTAACTGTGTTTCATTCTCCTCCTTTCTCGTAATTTTGAACGATTGTCCTCAAAAGTTGAGCCACATTTTAATGAAGTTATCTTTACTTCCATCAAATTATGCTAGTTATAAGGTATGCCAGTTCCTTCATGATTTTATCAGTGGCAAACCTGTTGCTGAAATTCTGTGGTATTTCTTAAGAGTACCTGTGCTTAGTTGGTCAAGTAACCAGGGTTTTGTCTTTCGTATTTTTGTTTTGTTTGATTAATCTATACCTCTCTTTTTCTGATTCTGGTTTCAATTTCATAATTGTGGATCCACCTTGGGATATTCTCGAAATTAGAATGGTAGTCCAAATCACATTAAATAAAAAACTTGAATGACATCTTAAAATTATGAACACTGCAAGTATTTTTATTTTTTTCATTGTGAAACTTCTTTGGAGCGCCATTTATTTATTTTTTTTAAGAGAAAGAAAAACTTTCACCTGACTCTTATTTTTACTCCCTGTTTCATGATGAAATGAATTTTGAGAGAGTATACTATTCTCAATAAGGGGCCTAATTTCTTGTTTAGGGGAATAAACCCTTTATAATTGTTACTTCCATCAAAATAAAAGTTATTATGTTCAGAAATTGCTTCACTCTTTAACTCATCTACTATTTATTCTTATTATTTGATAGAGTCCTCATGATAAAAAGAACTTTTTCATATGACGAGATCATAATTGGTCTAATATAATATCTTTATTAAGATTATATCTGTTAAAATTATTCTAATACAAATATGTATATGCCAATATAGAGAATAGTTTATGAAAACTATTCATAAATCAATTCAAAGTGGCAATTATTTTAAAACAAATAAATGTTGTACCAAACAATAGTTTCTTATAATAACAATACTTTTTACACATTGGATAAATATTTCGACCGGTCATCAATATGCATTAATGTGATCTCGACTTTGGAATTGGAAATATTATCAAGGTGTTGGATTAGAGATTCTTGGAAAAAGAAATCCCTTCTTTGGTTGGTGATGATCTATGGTCATGTCTGAATTTCCAGCGTCTATTTTTAGCCTTACCTAGTATTTTATCTTTGCATTAGTGATGTTGATTTCTTTGCTGTCAGCCAATACCTTATTCTTAATGAGTGGTCGCATTGGCAGGGAATGATTCCTCATTTCTGGAAATGTTATCTTTATTGTTACTCGTACTTTTAAACCTGGAAAGAGAAACTTTACGTAAATTATTTAAATATTTGTTAATTTTTTTCAATAAAAAACATGTCATTTAATTTAAAATATTTAAAATAGAAAATAATTAATATATCATTCCAATAAAAAATGAAATCTCAGAAAAAGTGATAATAATATTTTTAAATAGGATATAGTAATTATTTAAGAGTAAAAACGATATAATTGAAATGAAATAAACATGTTTTATTAAATTTATAGATAGAAAAAAATAAGCTTTTCAAATTTTATTTTAGAAAAATTATCATCTCCCTAAAACACTTTTTCTGTGATGGGATTTTGGCGAAGAAAATATTTTCTTCATTTTCTTTTCATCCCAATACCTTAAAGTACACTTACCTTCCTTCCTCGGTGGTAGGCACTTTTTTTTATTCATCTTAAACTTAAGTGTTATAGAGATTACACAATTCTTCCGAAGTTGACGATCGCTTTGTTGAGGAATTTGGTGAAAAAATAAAAGTAGCTCTAACAAATCTCTTTTAAAGATAGTAGTAGATATTTTCTTCAAGTAAAATAAGCATTCATAACATTTATGTGTTTTCAATTTCTTTTAAAGATAGAAGTTGTAGATATTCTCTTCAAATAAAATAAGCATTCATAACATTTATTTGTTTTTAATTTGACATAATATTCGCTCAATTCATTATGCATATTGTCTCAAAACATTCATGTTTTGTCAAATATAAAATAAGACTAGTTATATATTCTACCAGACAAATTACTTACATTTATTTTTGTAGTTTCTGGCTCATAAAATTATTGTCTTTCAAACAAAGAATATTCATAATTTTATACTTAATTACTTTTAATACGTCATAGGATGTTTGAACTTTTATCTAACAATATATATTTTAATTTTATGTGAAAAAAATATATATTTTGAAAAATTTTAAGAGAAAAATGTAAATTTCTTTTAAAAAAATTGATAAATGTACCATATGTATCATGTTACAGTAAAATGATTAAGATACTATAATATAGACAAGTAAGATCAAAACAGATTGATGTTTCAACTTGATCTGCTCGTTTTGATTAGATGACAGACTAGCCTATCGGGCTCAACCTACTTTGTCACCCGTATAATACTTATAAACTAAGATTCAATTATTAAGTAAAATAGAATAATTTAATTGTAAATCTATTAATTATTTTAATTTATTCGATTAAAAATTTTAATTAATCAATTAAGTATTTTAATAATATTTATATGATTAAATATATTTTTAATATATATATATATAATTAAAAATAAAAATAATTAGAAAAAATAAATGGACCAATCTTTCAATCGGATAGCCTCTCTTTTGATGGATCATGTTACAAATTCTGACCCATTTTGGATGGCGGGCTAAACCAAAAAATTAGACTAAATCATTTTATCATCTACTTTTAGGTTTAATTATAATTATGTTATTATTATTTTTAATTTAATCTCTCTATCAATGATCTTTTTTAGTATCAAATTTCTCACTATATTTTCAAAATTGGTAATACAAGGGACTTGATATTTGAATTTCATAATCAAATCAATATTACCTTATAAAATAAGACCACCCGGTGGAAGTATATCTTAATTGCATCAATCATAATTATTATAATTTTTTTATTTAAATATAATTGCCTTCTATCTAAAGTAGATGAAAAATTCAAATTTTTAAATTAAATTAATATTATTTAAATGGATTTAGATTAGATGCAATGATATATTATTTTGGATATAAAAAAATCTAAAATTAAGTCATGTCTACTTTATTTAAAATTATGAAATACTATATTGAATCAAACGTTAATAAAGTAGAATTGAGTACAATATTGGATTGAGTTCATCAAACTAAAGTGAAATAAAGTCGTTCTCAATTCAAATCAAATTGGGTTAGTATGGATTTAAGGGTATATTTGAAAACACTATGAGAAAATTGATTCTATTTGATGTGTGGACAAAATCAATTTTGATTGATGGATAAGCTATAAAAAGTTATTTCTTTTTTATGTGAATTTTCCATTACAATTGATTTTAGAAATTGATTTTGAGTATCTCCAAACAATTTATTAACATGAATTGATTTTGGATGTTTTCCAAGTAAAACCAAACATACACTAAATTGAATCAAATTCTATTCTTTGTTGAATTAATCCAAATCTAAGTCAAACGAAATATACCTAAATTTAAGTCAAATTTAAATGATTATTTAGGATATCCATTTCATGTAAGTTAAATGATTTTAAGAAGGTTTTTTTTGTCAAAACATTTATATTCTTAATTTTTCATATAAACTTTAACTCATTTTGCACTTTAAAAGTTGTAGTTTCCCAATTTCTATAGTTTAAAACAAGCTTAATTAATGATCTAGTTATCTAACGTGTTAGTTTGGTTCATTTGATTTCTTGTAACTTTTTGGTTTAATTAGATATTTTAATTTTTTAAAAAGGTTTAATTTGATTATTTTTCGTTAAGTTGATTATCATATGTCAATTTGTGAAATTTTTAATTTAATTTTTATTTTTTTATTTTCTTTTAATTGTAAAAAAATATACAAATTACTATGTGTAAGGTAATAGTCGTGCCACGTGTCAATCTGTGAATTTTAATTTCTTTATATATATCAACAAAAAAACATAAATGATCACGTGTCAAGTCATGATTGTGTAACGTATAACCGTAGTTATTAATTTTAATTCAAATTAGTCCCTCCATTTCTTTAAACCATCTAATTTTGTTATTTGAAAATTGGGACCAAATTAATAATTAAGCTTAATCACAATTTATATATACATGTTAAGATAACTTTTTAAAATTTATACATTAAATTATTTCACTCATATATTAATGTTATTTTATTTTTTACGACAATACAATATTATAAATGAAAAAAATATGAAAAAATAAAATAATTTAAATATTTAAAGAATGATTTGATGTATAAATAATAATAATAATGATAAATTCTAACGGTTTAATTACTACTTTGTGTCAAATAAAAGATAACAAATTTAAATTGTATAAAAAATAAAAAGAAAATGTAATCAAAATTTCAAATGAAGAAACTAAATTAGAAATAACCAACACATGAAAATGACCTATGTGAAAAACATTTGAAATATTTAAAATTTCATAAATTAACACGTTACACCACGATATGTTTTTTTTTAAATCAAAATGTTTAAGAAGTTAAAAAAATTAGATTAAATTTTTTAACAAATTAAAAAATTAAATTAAATAAAAAATAAAAAAAAATCAAAATTAACCAAACTAATATATTAAATAGAGTAAGAGCTCTACCTTAACTTTAACTTAAACACGAAACTAAACAACTAATTAAATTTTTAAAATATCACGATAAGTTTCTTGTGTTAATTTTTTTTTACGTCAATCATCCTTTGTTCTGTGCACTTTTGGAACTTGTAATTTAATTCACTAATTTCTTTAGTCTAGCCACAGTTTTTTCATGCAATGTTTTTTATATTTGTTGTCATGCACATAATTTAAACTTTTATACAATCCAAATATACTGTAATTACAATGTCATTCATTTTCCATACCTAAGAAATTTTACCAAAAAAGGATTTTCTTAAAGGAAAAATCGATTTTTTCTTTTTCATTTATTGGTTCCATTTAACATTACTTTTTGTTACTTGTTCTAATCACAACGGAGGCACTTGAAGTTGCAGCACCACCACCGCTACCGCCACCACCTATTTCTTCCGGCGGCAACACCTTCCACCGCCCCGAATCGATTGTCATGGATTCCGATCCCAAACCTTCCACATCACCAGCGCCAAACCCTAACCCTAGCAAGCCACCACCGTCGAAGGAACAACACCACCGAGACCTATTGAACCACGTCGAAGCCTACCTCGCGAAGCGCGACGGCGTTGACAAGCTCCTCAAGATTTCCCGTTACGCCACCAAGCTCATCCTCGCCTCGTCGCTCCTTCAATCCTCCGACAACCCCGCCCTCAACCACCGCCTCAAATCCTTCGAATCCAGCGTCGGCGTCAGCCGCAAGGCCTTCCGACTCGGCAAATTCGTCCAAGACCTAAACGCTCTCCGAGCCTCCCACGTCCACTCCAACCGCCACCTCCTCTTCACCCTCCTCGCCTACGGCGGCGAAGGCTTCTACTACTTCGTCGAGCAGTTCGTCTGGCTCGCGAAATCCGGCCTCATCGATCCCAAACACGCGCGCGCGTTCCAGAAAGTGAGCGCGTGGGCGGAGCTCGTCGGGTATATCGGGAGCGTGGCGCTCAAACTCACCGATTTAAACACTATTGCTGAGGAGGAGTCGTGTCTGGCGTCGAGCGTGGAGATCTCGCGCTTGAGAGGGGTTGGGTGCGTGGAAGAAGATTACCGGTTGCGGAAGTTGAGAGAGAAGAAAATAATGAAGAGGCTTTCGGTTGTTCAGGATTTGGCCGATGCGGTTATGGCTGTGGACGATATTTTGGATGGGAATGGACCGTTTTCGAAACCGGTTTTCATGGCTTCCGCAGGGCTTTTGTCTGCACTCATTAGCACTCACAAGAATTGGGTCTCTTGCTGAATTTCTCACAGCTTCTTTTCATGGATAAAAAGTCATGTAGGTATGTATAATGTGTAGATAGAAAATTTGGTGCTTTGTTCTTTGTTACTTTCTCATGCTTATAGTTTTGGATTTTCCAATCAATACCAATTAAATGAATTAAAACGGCCATGATTCTATTTGTTTGTTCTACTTCTTTGTCTTCTTGTGGTTGTGGCCGTTCTGCTGCTTGCTGTCTGAATTTGTTTCGTTTGGTAAGGTTTTGATAGAAGAAAAGAAAGTAATGTTTTTCATAGAAGAAAAGAGTAATGTTAGTTCTGGGTTACGTTGAATTGTGTGTTAGAATCCATGGTTGAACTAGAAGAGAGAAATGGAGAAAATGTTATCAACTGGAAAAAGAAAATTGCATTAGAATGAGTACAGTGAGTGTTCACATAGGATTAGGAGGCTTGTATGACAACTAATCACTTAACTAGTTTTGTAATTGATTTAACTTATCTATACTGCAAAATTGAATGACTCCTTGTTGTTTAATGAAGTTCATTCATAATTTTTGTGGTTTTCTATCAATTTTAGTTGATGGGATTTTCTGTATTGTTGGTTGGGAAGAGTGTGTTGGACAGTTTCTTGCTTTAACTTTTATACATAGCTAGTGTGGCTTCATATAAAAGGAAAACATGAATGTATTGCCCGTATGTGATGCTTGATTTGTTTTAGGAATGCATTTTCATGCCACTTTATCCCTGTCGAGATGCATTGGCTATATAAAACTCTTGGATCGATGAATTTAGATAGTTTGCAGGAAGTCTCTGGTACAAGCATGATTGCCACCATTGTATACACACAAAAACCTAGATGAACTAGCAAGATTTGTCTCGTCACAAATTTCTTCAAAATGCTTCATAGTATGCTTGGATGTGGTTACTTAAGAGAGTTAGTCATTTATTTGGTGAATTTTAAAATTTTTAAAAGCTAAATGAGTTATTTGGATGAGAAAACTAAAAATTTAGGAATTTTATGAAGTATTTCAAATAACTAAAATAATTAAATTTGAAATTTACTACAAAAAGAGGAAATTGAAATTCTACAACTACTTACTCCCTCTCTAATAGAATAGAGATGTCAATTTGATCCATGACCCATGGGTCAGTTCCAACCCACTCTCGAATAAGCTACCATTTTATTGATTCACTAAATGATGGGTCACACAAAGTCTCAATTGTAAAGCTTTTCTTAAAATGGGTTAGGGTAAGGGTCAAAAAGTAGGTTGGGTAACACTAGATGTAAGTGGTAGGGACGTCAAGTTTTTGAAAGGTTGACCATTACATGATGACATCGACCTTGATCGATGAGGACTTTATAGATCCTCCGGCTATGGTAGTCGCAATGACGACTGGGTCGGGTTGGTCGAGTAGGTACATAAGATCGAATACCCAGAATATTTGGGTCAAGAGGAATACCCAAAGTATTTGGGCCGGGTAGGGACATGCACAATTCCAAAACCACCTTTGGTTGTAATTTATAAGAATTGTGTAAATTAAAGTTGAAACATCAATAATTATGAATATATATATATATATATATATATATATATATATATATATATTGTTGGGTTTATATTCCATCATATATGATTATAATTATTGAGAGATTGTGGTTTTTATATATATATGACATTAGTCTTGTGTATATAAGACATTTGATAACACTTTTAACCCAAAATTTCTTAAGGCAATGTTGTGGACATTTCATCTTATATAGTGTTTATCTTTGTCTATTTTATCTAATGTGGGACTTTGACTCATATTTAAACTATTATCAAAATATATATATATATATATATAATTGTAAATGATATTTGCATTTTTCTTTCTATAAGCGAATTTAAACATATAAAAAAATAAAACAATAATATGTCTAACATTGAAAATTAATTATGTTATTTGAAACGAATAAACTACACTAAAATAAAACACAATAATACAGTGAAATAAAGCACGAAACTGTTCAATACTGACTTTTAAGTTCACAAATCTTGTCTTCAACTTCATCAATCTTTTGATGGACATATTTTAGACCATGATGAAGATTCAATTATATAGTATTCAGAGTTACGTGGAGTTAGTACATACCTTGTGGCAGTCCCTGATTTCATCTTATATTTTATTTAGTATATTATCATCCTTGGAAAGATGGGATTGTTGTCATTGAACTCCCCCATCTTCTTCTCTACTTCTAGGGTTTTCTTCGTTTGAGACACGTTATTTGTGATGGTTACATTTGCCATGTTGTCATGCATTATTTATATTGATCACATTTAATTTGTTGAAAGATCTCTCATTTAGAAATTTAACCACTATAGGATTTGTCTTACTTTCTAAACACACCAAATCCAGTATACAAAAGAATTCAAGTTATTAGAAGACTACAACGCAGAGACATGTAATTTCAGCTTTTGCATCTTCGCATGTCTTAAATATTATGTTTCATGACTCATAACATGAATATATCATCTTGCAATACTTGTGTATAGCTACTAATATGAGGACTCAAAATATGAACATAATTTGTCCTCAAATACTTAAATTATTTACATTCTTACAAGGATGTCCATGAAGCTCCAATTTGAGCATTGCAGCCAAAAAGACATCTCTGTCATCGATGAGGTTTTGAGGAATGTATATAAGATCAAACTTTTGTTCCTTGTTGGCCACATTCATCCAATCATAAGTTTGATTTTTTTTTCTTCAACATTTTTGTTACTAGATCTTCTGTGTCAAGGAGTTTTAAGATTTCTATATATTACTTTTATGAGATCCTCATAATAATTATCTCCATAATAAAAATGTATCCAAGGACCGAAAGATCAGATGTAATGTAAATGCAAATTCAGTTATGACAAAGAAAGGAAAATTTATTACCTTATAGTCTGTGCTCATAATCATTATAATATTTTTTTTAATCTGTTTTTCAGTTATGAAATAAGGAGCATAATGTAACAAAATATGGAAGATGAAATGGGCGAGACAGGTTTTGAGGATGACGAAGACATTACGTATATAGTCTGTGTCAAACATTGACAACACACACGCACACATATAATATACTTTAATTCATTTTTTTTTTATCTATTTTTAATCTACTATTTCAATCATTATTAAATCATTTATTTTGATTTTTTTAGTAATGTAATGTGATAATCTAATAATGATTAGAACGATAGATTAAAGTGAATAAAAAAAATGGGTTAAAATATTATTATTCTTTCTTTCAGTAACTTTATATATAAATAAAAAAAATAGAATATCACAACTTTAATTTGCAATTCTATCATAAATTATATAATTAACTTTTGTTAAAATAGTAATTGAATATACCAACGTCGATTTTATAGAATTTTGGTAACATGGTTTGAAATTATGAAAGAAGTGTTTTATGATGTTTTTTTTCTTCCCTTTGTATGATTACACAAGTTTTAATATAATGTGAAACTTTGAATTACTTATGTGCTAATTTTCTTAAACCTTAAACGTGTAATTTAATAGCAACAGTTAATGTATATTCTTACATAGGTTTACGGATTATGTACAGTACGTAAATCATTTGTTCGAAACTTTCGTAATCATGCCTAAAGAATAAACAAATACTTTATTTTTTCATAATCTCTAAACTAACATGGGAAAAAGCTAGTCATATTAAAAAATGTTATGAAGAATTGATGATTGAGTTAATGAGATTAACCTAAAATTAGGGACAAAAATTTGATACCAAATCAAGAGTTCATAAGTATCCTAATAGAAATGTTGATAGTTTGACTTTTTCGAGGATAAGTTATTGTATTTCATTTATGTTAATATTTTAAGTACTTCAACTACCAATTATGTATGCACAAGACCTCTAGGATTATAACTGCATGACATGTGCACCAAACATACTATTTTCATTAATTAGTCAATCATATTATTTAATATATACAAAAACAATGACATATTTATATTGTTTTATAATGATCTGTATTCTTTTCTTATCGGATTATATATGCAAAAGATGGTCAAATTTTCTAAATTAAAAATCAAATATAATCAACATGAATAATGGATGGTAGGGATAATAAAGAAAATTCAAGGGAAACACTTTTACCTTTCAATGATGATATATGTTAAATCAAATATTGAGAGGGAAGTATTCAAGAGTTACGAGAAAGATTCGTTTAAGTTCACATTTTATCTAAATTTGCATTTAAAAATAAAATTTTTTGGATTAATAATTTTGTAATTATAGTTTTAGAAAAAATCATAAAGTGATTTGACTCTATTTTGTTACATTTTGTTTTATATATATTTTTTATATTTATTATATTTTTTATATCTGTTATATTTTTCATAATTTCTATAAATCTCAATATTCATAATATTTTATATTGTAATTATATAACTTATAATATTTTAATTATAATATAACTTTTAAAATTTTATAAGTATGCATCTCCTAATTAAGTCTATATTAAACGCTTAAAATTAAAATGTGATCTTAGACTAGTGTTTATTATAAAATAAAAAATATGCAAAAAAATTCAACTAAGCTTGAACACTTTATCTTTAAATCTTTGTAATAATATGAGACACGTTTATTTAAGAGCATTAAAAGATAAGAACTAATAACTTAAAAGACAATTTTATAAGTTATAAGTTGTTCTCATTTAAGAAAAAAAAAACATAACTAAAACAAGATATTAAGGATTTTTTCCTTTTCATGAATATGAAATTAGAAAAATGTTTGCTATATTTGATTTACTTCCTAAAAAAAAACTAACTTTATCAGGACACGATGTTTTTTAAAAAAAGGCAAGATTTTTCTAATATTGATTTTCAACTAACTTGTCCACAAAAGACATTCTTGTGAGATTGATGAAAAACAAACTTTGCAAAATAAAAATAGAAATTTACTAAAAAGGGAAATTTTACCTATATTATTTATAGTAACAGATGAATTATCTTGATAAAATAAAACTTTACTTTTGACTTTTAAAGAACTAGAATAACTATTTTTTACCTAGCAAAGAAGATTTAGTTATTATTAATAATCGCAATAATTTTAAGCAATCATGATTATTGGTATGAAATGTCTTTTTTGGAATTTTATTTCTTATGTTTAGCTTACCTTTTAAAATAAGTATTTCACAAAAATAGATTTTAATCAAATTTCATGTGAAAACATTTTCGAAAGTGAGAACTAACCGTCCCAAATTAAAAAGAAAAATTGTTGCCACTAAATATTTAACATGCCAATAAAGTGATATTTTTTTATAAAAAATACATTTTTATATTCATCAAATTGATGTAAATATTTTTAGCAATATTTTTACCGATTAATAATAACGGATCCTATAATTATCCTTAAACTATTAGGACATAATGTTGTTATTTAATATATAAGTATATTTCAATTATTATTTAATAAAAGATATCAATTTATATACTCAAAAGGTTTATAAATTCTTAATTTCACTATACTAATCTTTTATTCAAAGCGATAAATTATTATCATATTATTTGATCTCTCACACTATGATGCACATATACGATACGTGTATCAGATGCAAGATGTATTTAATACATCAATATGTTTATTTTCAAAATAATAAGATACTATACGTGATAGATGAATATTGAAAATATACAATAATTTTATAAACATAATAAATATATGATTGTTAATATGTGAATCCAAATTTTCTAATTAGAGACAATTTATTTTGGTAGCCAAAATCTGGTAACTGATGTTAGTGACCAATTTAGAAACCAATTTATAATTAAAACTATTTTAATTATCAAATTGGATACCAATTATAATTGTTTTGAACTATTTTAGTTGTCAATTTGGTCACTATACAGTGGCTAATCATTTGTTGTCACTAAAATTGGTCACTATTCAAAGATTTTATTGTAGTGTACTGCGACTTTGTAATTCGTTGATAAGTATCATTAGAGTATCCTACATTATTGGACACGATAACATGGATACGTAACCCATGTTGAAGTATCGGTACATCATAACACACACTTAAGTTGATGAGAGTTTTTTTAGGTAAATTTTCCTTTCATTACTATTAACAAATTCATTCATTTCATCTAGATCATGTATTTAATCAAGATCACTCATTTCATTTCGAAATCTATTCGACAAATTTTATAAAAACAAATAATGGAATAAAAGTTTCAATAAAAAATACTTTTTCATATTTGTCAAATTTATGTAAATATTTTGAGTAACATTTTTACTAATTAAAAAATAAATTAAATATGATTTTAGTTATTGAACACGAAATTAGAATTTGATATATCCAAAACTTCGCACATTTTAGTATAAAAATCTTAAAATTAATACAAAATATGCTGCTTGAATTAAGTTTTTGGACTAAAATTAACAATTACATGATTGAAAAAAATTAACATAATATATAAAAAGTTTTATCATAATAACATTGAACAAGCAAGTTTATGGATAAATAAATCAAAATAAGGATTAAAGGTAAACGCAGATAAACATGATATCTTAAAAGAGTAAATATTTTTAACTAACTATTAAGAAATTAATAAATAAATATTTAATGCAAATTAAGTTTAAAATTTCACAATAAGAATAGTATAATTGTTATTATTATTATTATTATTTATTCATGATTATCCAATTAGATGTTAATTTATATATCAACTTTATTAATTTTTAATAAAAAAAATCCATGATTAATTGATAAAATGCATTATTTTCCATATCTACTAAACATATCAACTAAAAAATTCTTAATAAAGTGTTTTCTGTTTCTGCTCTTATCTCTGTTTGATGAGATAACAAGATAAATTAATAATATATTTAGAAGCAGTGGAAAATTCGAGATTCCTGAAATTGTAACAAATTTCGATCTTCTTCTTCTTGCTCTCGAAGGTTTTCACCATGTTGCGGCCATTGCAGGTTCTTCTCCCAAGCTTCAAAGGTTACGGAGAGAAACCCTAAGCCTCCATCGTGGCACGTGCGTAAATTCATTCAGTTAACTGAAAAATTCTTTTTTCCTTTAATATTTAACCACCCAGTAACCCTTTTGGTTACGTTTCAACCATTTACGGTTAGGGTTTTTCTTCCCTCCAATTTTGAATTTCTTGAGTTCTTAATTTTATTTTTTTGGTTTTAATTACGAGCGTGATTGTTTGCTTGAATGAATAATTTGTTTCGTTTTGAGTTTAATTGTGGAATAATGTAACCCAGGTGTCTGAATTATTGAAGGCTTATTCAAGGTATTTGTTTGTGTGCTTTGTTGAAAGTTGATTAGGGTGTTATTGTATTCGGAGCTATGAGATTGTATTGTTTAGCTTGTTGTGGTGGTGGTAACCCTCTTGTTGTGTTTGGTGAACCTTGATCATTGGGTTGGTGAAGAATAAAATGCCATCTAATTACTTATCGAGGCTTGGAGCTTCAATTCAGAGATCGGTTGTGGGGAAAGAAAGGGGGATATTTGAATCCGCTGAAATTCTGATTGGGCAAGGAAAGTTGTGGTTTGGTAGTTCCAAGTTTTTTCATTCTGTGCATAGTTCATATTGTGTGGAACTTAGCCTGCTCGTGCGCCCCGGCGTTGCCTTAGCTTCGAGCTCTGAATTGGGTGGAAAAAGAAGAACTTTGTCTGTGGTTGACACACTGTCTCGGACATTTTCGGTTCCGTCTGTGTCGGGGCCGTCGTTTCAGGTCTGTGGATACCACATTGGTTCTGCCCTTGCCGGACCTGATCAGTTTTCCAGTGGTGGAACTGGATTTAGGATTAAGGCAATGGCTGCTCATTTGCCCGGGATAGTGGTTGGTGAATCTTATGTGGACAACCTGAGTTTGAAGGGTGTTCGCCGATCAGTGTCAACCAAGAGGGTTGGTAGTATATGTTTAAACACGAGTTTGAGGAATGGTGGAAAAGTGAGCATGAGTTTGAAAAAGCATCAGCAGCCAGATAACAGTGCGATTTATGGATATTTCATTTATAGTGCTGCCAAGACCTGGTATAATTCTCACCCTTACATGCAGTCAGGATCTGGAGCTTTCCATAGCTTGTCAACCTCGTGTTACTCAGTTGGGCCTGCTCATGACGTACCTTTTGACACTTCTGTCCGTGAGGAACAGTCAAGCAGTTCTGCAGATTCATCTGAACAGTATGTTATTCTCTCTTATTTATTTTACTCCATGTGATATTTTGGTCCAGTGACTTTGACACCATGGTGATATCACTGTACAGGAAAAACTCATAAATTTGCTTTGTGTTTGCCTTTTGGATCAACTGACATGTATAAGCTATGTAATAGAATATTGGGAAGCTATGTATGGTGGTTAAAAGTATATTTTGAATCTGCAATCTTATGGCTTATAGTACATGATTGGAGATGTTGACTGCAGGAAAACTCCTTCAGGCAAGACCCTTAAGTTAATATCAGCATCATGCTACTTGCCCCATCCTGATAAAGAAGAAACTGGTGGAGAAGATGCTCATTTTATATGTTCTGAGGAGCAAGCAATAGGGGTGGCAGATGGTGTTGGTGGATGGGCAGATCTTGGTGTTAATGCTGGATATTACTCTCGTGAGCTTATGTCCAAATCAGTGGAAGCTATTCAGGAGGAACCCAAAGGTTCAATTGATCCAGCTAGGGTGCTGGAAAAAGCACACTCAAGTACAAAAGCGAAAGGTTCCTCCACCGCATGCATCATTGCACTTACTGATCAGGTTAACTTCTCCTTTATGCTCTTCTGTTTGGAATATTACAGCAGCTTCTGCTCCATAACTTTGACATATATTACCGTAGTACTGAATTTAACTTATTGCTTCCTTTTTAGTTGCTATTTTTAGTATCCTTTTCTACTATCCAATGTTCTTCCGGTGATTGGTTTAACCCTTTCAGCTTATTTTCTTCATTCCACAGCATTTATTTGTGGAAAACCCATATAGAGTCCTGGTAAACGATTCCACAATATATTGGCTTTCCAAAATAATTTTCACTGTTCTGGTAACTTAATTATGTGGAGAAGTTTCAAAGCAGTAATCTTAGATCTTTATAGATCTTGTGACCTAGTGCATTTTAACATACGTAGTGAATCATGATGCAAAAGTTCCAGTTTATATCGCCAAATGCTGTCTTAAATAATTTATGGTAAAAGTAGTCCTCAATGTGCTTGTAATAGTTAAAAGTCTCTTTTAAAAGCTTTTTATGTGCTTGTAAGTTGCACCAGTTAATTTTCTGAAATATAATTTTGTTAGCATTGGATACATCTAAGCATAAGATTACATAATATGAAGTTCCATGGTCGGGATTGTTGAGTAATTTACTAAGGTAGCATACTAGCATTTGGTAGACTACTTCAAATGGGGTGAAACATTATGAGTTCTTACATTTTGGAAAGAAAATAGAACAGGACATAAGGTAAAAAAAGTGGTGCATTTTGGTTAAAGGGTTGAACAAGAAAGAATGAAGCAGCACACATTCCACTCCATTCTATTTGCATATCAAACATTGCATAGTAATTTCTAAACTCTGTTCCTGAACTTTGACTCTTTTTTTTCCTGCTTTTCTTCATTTTATATTTTTAATTGAGGGCTTGTGATTTTTCTTGGTTACAAATATTCTACTCTGATTTGTAAGTAAATAATTTTGCTATTTTGTAATTCTGAAAGAGATCTCGGTTTTGTTTCATTCTTCACATATCTTCATTATTGTGTGTTTCTTGCACAGGGCCTTAATGCTATCAATTTAGGAGACAGTGGGTTTATGGTAGTCCGGGATGGGTGCACCGTATTCCGATCCCCAGTGCAGCAACATGATTTCAATTTCACCTATCAGCTGGAATGTGGTAGGAATGGTGATTTACCTAGTTCTGGTCAGGTATTTTCCTATTTTTTGGACTTTATCCTTGGCAGAATCGGATTAAATTGGTCAATGAAGCATCTTTTCTGCACCCACTCTTAATGGTAGAGTGTGCTTATCTGATTTTTGAAAAAATGTTTGCTACTGCATATGCTACTCGTTTATATATTTTAATATGGTTATTGTATATATAATTAATATAACAAATGTATACCATTCTCTTCTGTATATCTACTGTAAGATTTAAACCTTGTTTCAGAAGAGTTCTTTTATACATACAATTATATATTATTTATGTTAATGAGGTTTATAATCACTGTTTTTTAGGATTATTCAATTTAGTCCAGTGTTTTTAAATTTTTTCAAATGAGTCTTTTAATGTACCATTTGTATTCAATTAATTGTTACAAACTAGACTGTTCAATGCTTTACATGTCATCTACAAGTGAATTTGTAATCACCAAGTCAGGCTGAATCAATAATCTAATGTTAGTAGTAATCCAATTTAGGCAACAGATGACTTCAGTGATTGCATTAATACAGATCTTAAATATTGGACTTAGATGAAAAAAAAGAGAACATTTTCTAAAAACATGAGACATAGTTGATTAAGGAATTACTCAGGAGCTGTACTGCAGAGCCAGAAAAATTTAATTAGAGGGACAAAACTCACATGTCTGGATAAATAAGCATGCATGCAAAAAAGAAAGAGTCCAGATTCTAACAGTTCCATTCAATTTATTGTTGTGGAGTCAAGCTTATTATGTTTGCCAATTTTGTTAAGTAGCCATTATAGGGGTTCTATAACTCCATTTCGTAGTAGAATTTCCCAGATATGCAAATGTGACTCTGTCCACTATTGCATCCACTAGTTTGCTGTAGTTGCAGCATGCGTCCTGCATCTTCGTGCTGCGGTTTCAACTACTGTCTTACTTCCACTATATGCCCATGATGCTGTCAGCTATATGACATAGCTAATTATTGGCTTTCTGCTATATTTTGCAATCCGCAACTGGTTGCACATATTCGCAGTTTATGTTTCATGAATCAATATTTGGCTGCTGATATAATTGTTAGTGTGCTGGCTTGTATTTGAAGTCGTAGTTCTTTGTTTCTGGGAGAGACTGCTTGTTTCTTCTATAGAACTGTTTACTACATGATTTTCTGCCCTATTTTGTGTCTCGTTTATGCACTATGGTATTCTTTTTCCTGCTGATATATATCTGTCTCTACATCAAGAATTCAACCGTGAACTAGTAGTCAAACTTGGTTTTAGATTATTTTTGCTGATGATTGGAGAATAAACTCATTCAGTTTTTTATGAGGTTTGGATTTATGCATCTAAGTTTTTTCTACTAGTATGATATGCTTGATGGTTTGTTTTGTTTATGTTAGGTTTTTACCATTCCTGTTGCACCTGGTGATGTCATAGTTGCTGGTACAGATGGACTGTTTGATAACTTGTACAATAATGAGATTACAGCAGTGGTGGTTCACGCCATGAGAGCAGGATTAAGTCCTCAAGTTACAGCCCAGAAGATAGCTGCATTAGCACGTCAACGCGCACTTGATAAAGACAGACAGACTCCTTTCTCAACCGCTGCTCAAGATGCCGGTTTCCGTTACTACGGTGGCAAGCTTGATGATACCACAGTTGTAGTTTCCTACGTTACCGGCTCAGCAGATGCATAATTCCGTTTTGTTGTGCCCTCTGTATATAATCACACTTTTCTAACGGTTGTGACATGTTTTTAAGGTAACATTTATAGGTCACAAGATAGTGCCATTGAATTTAAATTTTCCGTCGTCCTTGTTATGCTTGGTTTGTTTGTCCAACCGAGTAGTGGTTACACTGAGAATAGTATGTCCAGTTAGGGGAGAAAGATATTTGTTGGAGGTGGAGGAGTTAAGTTACCAGAGTCTATTGACTTCTATCAGGTGGACGTTAATTCTTGCTGTCAATGTTGTGAACATAGCAAATAATGGAGTGTTATCTCATAATTCCCTATCACGAATTAGGGTTACATTTTTTGTTGATTTTGATGGTGTTGTCATTTACTATTTGTGCTATTTTATTTGTACTAAATAAAAATAAGTATGTGCAAGCAGAAAAATGCATATTCAATAAGCATTTCTTCAAGTTTTCAGTAGTATGTTCCAATTGACTTCTTTTTACCAGCAACATGGGGTTCAGTAGTGTTACTTATTGCTTGTGATCATAATCTTATATATACAAGTTCCATAAATCAACTTCTACATCGCACCACCTCAACCTAGAATTATCTGAAACATTTCTTCAAATCCTTTAACAAACCAGAACCACCCCAAAGTTTTCTATGGTCAAGCTACATTATGTTATTTTGGTAATTTTATATATATAAAAAAAGAACATTTCAAGCCGCGAGATTTTCACCTAGAGAGTAAAATGAAGTAATCAACCACTACATTAGGTAAAATTAACAAATTGGCCAAAATATTGTGCATGTAATGTAAAAAAGATAAGGATAATATATTTTAACTTACACTTATGATTCACTTTTAATTTAGTATTTCAATCATCATTAAATTATCTATTTTGATTCTTTTTAGTGATGTGATGTGATGACATAACGGTGATTAAAGTAATGAGTTAAAAGTAAAAGTAAAGTACCGAAGTTATGAGTTTATATATATTTTCATATATGGGTTATGATTATAGTTATTGAGAGATTGTGGTTTTATATGGTTATATGATATTAGTCTTTTACGCATATAAGATCTTTGATACTAGTTTTATACAAAATGATGTTATGAACCTCTAGACCTTTATTCTTATATAGTGATATAATGTTTAATTTTGTCTTTTCTTAAATAAATTTATAAATATATTTTTTTAATTTAATGAGATGAATTTTTGTTTAACTAATATTCTTAAAATTTGATAAAAAAAATGTATTAAAATTTAAAATATAAACAAATTTCAATTTCGCTTTTAAAATTGACAAAGTGAACGTATAATTGATTTTTATCTGCATAAATTGGAGCCATGTTGAAGAGTTTGAAAAGTTACACCATTGATATGTTTGAGAGAATATGGTTGCTTATAATAATGAGAGTCTAACAGGAACATGGATCACATTAATAACAATTAAAAATGCCATAAGTCAGAGAAACAAATGCTTAACACTTCTTCTCCACTCTCTCTGCCAGCTGCCACAGCTCCTTCAACCTTGTGAGTTGAAATCTGAATTTCTTTTCGTTCCGTTTAGGGTTTCGAATTGGATCCGATAGAGAGACGCAGCATGGTGGGTCGGAGAGACGCATTGCTCACCAGAGATAAAGGCCAGTCATCCGCCGGATCTCGGATCGTCGCCGCCGTTGTCGTCGGCGTTCTCATCGGCTGCGTCTTCGCCTTCTTCTCTCCCAATGGCCTCTTCACCGCCGCTCCCACTCCTCTCATTCGCCACCCCAAGGTTTTCATTCATCTTCTTTCTCTTTTTTTATCTCTTCATTTTTTTTTACGAGTCAACGGCTATCTTGTTCCCGGAATGTGCACATGCTGTTATGTTAGTCCTTGAATTGAAGGAAATTAACAACGATGATCAAATTAGTTCAAAATTCAAATGATCTAGTGTCACTAATTTTATAGTATTAACATCTATTTAGGATTAAAATCGCAGTACGTAATGAAATTTCGAGATTTGCTAGACATTTCAGGGACTTGTTTAATATATTTTGAATTTCGGAAGTTAATATGACATGACATGACCTACCAGTTCCAGTGACTAAAGTGATTCTTTACTCTTTGCAGGGATAGGAGTAATGTTATATGGTTCAAATTTATTCTTGATTAAATCACCCACTCAGCTCTCAATTTACAATTTTTTTTCTTTTTTTTAGTTTAGATTCTGTGCTCTTACACTGTGAACTAATCACTCTTGGACTTTTAAAGTAATTACTGGGATGAAACATCTTTTGAGTTCTTGAAAACTAGGTAGCTGTTGTGATATTAGTCTCTAAAATAAGAAAATTCTAACAAGGTTCCAAAAAGTGTAATTTGTCAAACTTATGTATAAGTGACAAAGTATTAAAGTGACAGTCATTTGAACTGTTGGGGCTTATTAAATTGTTAGGATAGGCGGGAATCATGGCTCTGATACCAGGTAGACTTTAAGTCTAACTCAACCTTATAAAATTGATGTGTAAGGTGAGGTTTGTATCCACTTTTATACTGTAAATTGATCTTATTTCTGGTTAATGTGACTTTCAATACTTTAAACTGATATCTCTAGTTAATATCGGATTTTCAACCAACACTAATATGAGAATACTTGCAATTTTTCAAGGACTAAAAAAATGGTATTTTACTGTAATAGTTAACAAACTTACCATGCATGACAATTTATAATTGATTAAGTAGTGCGTACACCATTTTTATAATTAGTCGTCTTAGTTATTAGTATCAATGATCTCACCATTTAATTCTTAACTTTGGTAACTGTATTATTTTGGCTCTTCACTTTGGTGTGCATCAATCAATTTAGTCCCTTCTTTATGCTACATCTACCAAATTGATTCCCGGTACTTGATTTTGTTGTGCTTCAGTTTTGGTGTCTCTGACACCAGGGGCCAAATGGATGTGCGATTATCAAATTCAAGAACTAAATTGATTCATTTTGTATCGTTGGCGACCAAATTCACTGGTTGTATTAATTTTAGGGACTAGAATGGACAATAGGTTTAAAAGTCTGATTAAATTTGCTTAACCTGTCCTTGTAATTTTGATTTATTACTCATTTATTCTCGTAATACTACTTAGTAAAGAAAATATTAATAACAAACTAAATGCAATTATTGTCTTAAAATATATCAAATAGAATTCTTACTATTTAGAAGGACGTGTATGAAGAATACAAAACGGGTATACAACAATTAGTTACATTGATTGTTTCTGTTGATTTTAGATGGTTTCATCTGCGTGCGAATCACCAGAACAAGTTAATGCGCTTAAAGTTGATATTCTATCAGCAAAAGAGAAAAATTCCGAGCTGAAGAAGCAGGTGAAGGATCTTATGGAGAAGCTGCGTTTGGCTGAGCAAGGAAAGGGCCATGCACAGGAACAGTTTCTTGTTCTTGGTGAAAGCCACAAGGCTGGGCCCTTTGGAACCGTCAAGGCTCTCAGAACCAATCCACCTGTCATTCCTGACGAATCTGTGAACCCCAGATTAGCCAAAATTTTGGGGGAAGTTGCTATTTATAAAGAGCTAATTGTTGTCCTTGCTAACACTAATGTGAAGGAGATGTTGGAGCTATGGTTCACCAACATCAAGAAGGCTGGCATTCCTAATTATTTGGTTGTTGCCTTAGATGATAACATTGAAGAGTTCTGCAAATCCAATGATGTTCCTGTGTATAGAAGAGATCCTGATCAAGGTGTTGATGCAGTCGGTAAGAGTGGTGGTAACCATGCTGTTTCGGGATTGAAATTTCGTGTTTTGAGAGAATTTCTGCAACTGGGTTACAGTGTTCTTCTCTCGGACGTTGACATTGTGTACTTGCAGAACCCGTTTGATTATCTCTATAGGGATTCAGATGTGGAGTCTATGTCTGATGGTCACAATAACATGACAGCTTACGGGTATAATGATGTCTTTGATGAACCCTCAATGGGTTGGGCTCGCTATGCTCATACCATGCGAATATGGGTTTATAACTCTGGTTTCTTTTACATAAGGCCTACTATTCCTTCAATTGAGCTCTTGGATCGTGTTGCTAACCGACTCTCCAATGACCCAAAATCGTGGGATCAGGCAGTTTTTAACGAGGAGCTCTTTTTCCCTTCTCATCCTGGTTATGATGGACTTCATGCTGCAAAAAGGACGATGGATATGTACCTTTTTATGAACAGCAAGGTTCTCTTTAAGACTGTCAGAAAAAATGCTAAACTCAAGAAGCTGAAGCCTGTGATTATACATGTTAATTACCATCCTAACAAGTTTGAGAGGATGAAGGCAATAGTTGAGTTCTATGTCAATGGGAAGCAGGATGCGCTGGACCATTTCCCAGATGGTTCTGATTGATAGGAACATGAGAATGAACATGTTTCCAATACGGAGAAGGATTTGTATGTTCCAATTGATGTGATACAGAGGCAACCATTGCAGTTCACCTCCCAGGATCAGTTCTATCTCAATGTACTTTCTTTCAAGTTTTACAATTTGTTGCTTTTGATAATTAACCAGGTTTTCTTTGTACCTTATGCTCTTCACTTTGTATATATTTTTCATCTCTAATGAGTTAAAATTCAACTTGTCTGCTTTGAACATGGCCGTTTCGTTCTTGTTGTTGTTTAATGCAAATAAATTAACTTTTTGTATTACAGTGTTTTGGATATGAAATTGCATGAGATGGCTGCTAGTGATTGTTGTCGGGATCTTTAAAGTCTAAGTACCTGCATATTATTGGTTTCTGAATTAACCTGAAAAACGTGCAACCTGTTGGAAGATGAAATAATATGCTTGATCTTGTGTAATTGTTAGTGTGTTTTGGGGATTCTTGAATTTTTTTTTAAGATTAAACATGTAATTTAGGATTTCGTGTCTAACGTTAAGGATATAATTTAAGATACATACATATATATATATATATATATATATATATATATATTCTTATTAAGTAAACCTTTATATAATAAAGTTATCAATTCAGTTTTTGTCGTCATACAATGGTCAAGTCTTCTTAATTTGATTTTTTTAAGGATAGCACATTTTTACTATAGTTATTTTATGTTTAACACTATTATGAATTGGTGTTTTCTTTTGCCATAGTTTCATGTCTCTCGGAATTTTGTCATTTTCAATGTATCTGTTCCTTCCAGTCAATGTTTTGCTAACTTCACATGGCAGGTTACTTGTTTTTTTGGTGGATCACATGACAGCCATGCAGAAGAAATGGGTTTGGGAATAGGCTGAAAACATTTTTGTGTGAGAACAATCCAACCTGTCATCTATGCCAAAGTTTTTGGTTTCTTCTTTGGGTTAGTGTCTTATCTGGGATTGGAAATGCTGTGATGACCAATTCCACAACCAGTAAAATATTTGAGGGTGAACTGAGGTATTTGTTTAGTATTTCCTTCATTTTTACGTTTTAGAAATTATATGTTTTTTGTTTGTATAAAGTTACTGTACTAAATAACTAAGCATAAAGTCTTTTTTTATGTGTATCTTTATTCATATATCAACTACTACTAATTCATATTAATAGAATATTTGGAAAAAAATGTGTTACAGAAACTACTTGTAATTTTTCAAATTAAATTTTCTTATGATGACAAATAGAGAGAATGAAGAAGAAAAAAAAAATTGTTAAGAACGTGATTGGGTAGAGTACGAGTCATCAGTGTCACTTTCCTTCATTACCCTTTGAATTTTCTTCTTCTTTTGGCACACTTCGCTATCTATATGATTATTACCTGTAAAAGAAATGCCCTTGTCCCTTCGTGTCTAAGACCTCGTTCCTCTGCATGAGAAAGAGCTGTTTTGGGAGGTGTAAAACTCCAACTTAATATTGGGGTCAACATTAAAATTGAGTTAAATAAAAACTACTAAGATTATAAAGAAATTTTTTTTCTACAAGACCCAATATTATTTTCATAATAAATTTTACGTTTAATTAGTTTGATGGTATCCATTTTTATTGATATTTATTAGTTTGATATTTATTTTTAAGAAAGTGTCTATCGAGTTCTCACTTTTTTAAAAGTGTCTCAATCAGCATGTACACACTTACTTTTTTATTTTCTAATGTTGTTTAAACAATTAATGGTAATTAATTATGACTGTCACATGTCATTTTATAATTTCTTTTAAATGTCTACATAGACACGTGACAATCACAGTTCATTATCATTGACTATTTAAACGTTTTTTTTTTAATTTCTTTTTTATTTTTTAAAATAATTCACTTGCCAACCTAGTCGTGTGAAGGACATTTTGCAGTACGGTTCATTACCATTTACTATTTAAACTGTTTATTTTTTTGTTTTTTTATTTTTTTTTAATTTTTAAAAAATATCAACTTGTTAATCCAGTCGTACGTGGTGGTCACAGTTACCGTTAATTATCTAAAAAAATTTAATAAACAATGATCAAATTTAACAAAATTCAAAAAAATTGAGACTTGACCAAGAAAATAATATTAAGATTAAATTAACAAAATTGAATGAAAATAGACATCAAAATCATAGATAAATAAAGTGAGTCATGGTTTTTTGTCTTTTCTTTGTGAAGAAAAGACACGTTAGAGTCTTGGGTTTGCATTTAATTTGATTGTCTTGTAATTCGGTTTTAATGGCGATGTTCAGTTTTTGTCTTTTGACTTTGTTTGAATGAGTGAAAGAATTTAGATGAAGAATATGGTGGCAACTGTCTTTTGAATGAATGGAATCTTATCTTTGAAATCTAAATAGCAATTTCACTGTGTCAAGTGCCAACCAATAATGGAAAGTCATCAATCAATTATTCACTCTTTCTCTTCTTCATTTCATTTATTTATGTTCCTAAAACCTCCACTTATTGCCAAATTATCGAAACTCTCTTTTTTCTTTTCCTTAAGCACCTCATTATTTTCATTTCGTTTATTCACTCGCCAACCCTATTCCTCATGCAAACAAACCTACAAATCAAAATCAAAATATGAAAAATTCTCCAATGTCATGGGTTTAATCGGTCTGATGTTACCCAATTTTGTTCATATATGTCAGTTTGATATTTATTTTTAGAAAGGTGTCAATCAAGTCTCAATTTTTTAAAAATTGTCTCAATTAGAATTTTCTCAGAAAAAAATTATTCGTGTCGTTAACTTTATTCATGACTTTTATCACTAAATTTTAATATAAATATAAATATTTAATTTTGTAAATTACTTTAAATATTAATATTGTTAATGATGTTAATAATTTTTTTTTCTAAAATGAACCTAATTTAAACGTCTTTTCAAAAGTTGAAACTATATTGATATATCTTTAAAATCGGATATCAAATTGACATATCTAAAAAAAAATGAGTATTATTTCACTGATTAAACCTAAACAAAAGTTATTAAAATTTAGTGAGAGGGAAGAGTGGTTTTAGGGTTAGTTTTGGTTGTTGTCGTTGGTTGTAGGAGCAGAAGGTCCTACAAGTGTTGATGGTCTCCAATCACCCCACGTGCTCTCCTTCACTTCTGCCATTTCTGTCACCCCAAGCACCTTCTCAAATCCATGCTTCTTTCACCCTTTTTTTTTTTATGGGATTCAAAGACTGTTATTTATTAAAAAAAAAAAAAACTATTTTTCTTACATGATTTTTAAATAATCATAAGTACATTGCTTTTTGCAACAACTTTATCGAAATAAAATACTTACCTTCCATGGGAGACTTGGATGTAGGTAATTTTTGAATGAATTTTCGTTTCTAAGAAATATAATTATGTGATAACACTTACAAGCTTTTATTGGTAACCCCTAAATAACTGTCTTACTATTGAATTTGTGACTTTCACAACATTATAACTTGATCCATTCGATTTTATTATGAAACAATTAATATATTTTATAACAATTTAATTATTATTGGATCATATTATTATGATAATTTAAAATATTTAAAGTTAAATTACGTAAAATTTAAAATACATAGTCTAAAATATTCACATTTTAAATACATAATCTAAATTACTCACAATTTAAAAAATATGGTAAAAACTATCAACTTTTTAATAAATATTAAATGTAACCTATCTGCATTTTCTAATTTTCTAATGTGTTAGCTTAAAATAAATAGATAATGTTTTTGTTATTTACTTTTGGGTTAAAATAAATAGTAATGGCTAAATACATCCTTCAGAACAAAAAAAGTGAAAAAAAAACACTTTTTGTTTTTAAATTATATGTGGTTGACACATATTAACCATGTGTTCTAACCTTTTAATTATATTAGTACGTTCGTTAGACTCGTTATCTAAAAATTAATATCATTAGTTTTTAATGACAGAAGTTTATAAATAAATTTTTATCCAACCTTTGAAAGATTGACGAATGTTACATATGACATCAATTGTCCCGTGATGGAGACCAGGTGCACCGAGTCATAATCAAATTGTGACGCTTGGAATGTTACATTGTTACATTCTTAAGTAAAAAGAGTTGCGTCCCGACTATTAGCTATAGCTTTTGACATAATAATAAGCGATCCTAACAATAATTGTCGAGGAAGAGGTTCTCCCTAACTATTAATTATAGCTTTTACCTAGTGATAAGCACCCGATCCTATATATGGACTAAAAACTTACTTAACCCTAAAAATATTATCTTTAGATATTTTTGTGATTCTTTAAGTGTAATTACTTTTTTTTCAAGTTTATCGTTTTATTAAACTTAATTACTTTTTAATTATAAAACTACTTACAAAATAAATACAAAATTACACAATAAAATTATACAATTATTTATTGATTTTATAATTATAATAACAAACAAGTTCACTATTTACATATGATGATTTTAATTTTATTACTATTTTTTTTATTTTACTTATCAACCGAATAATGTTATATAATTTCACTTTTCCATGCACCCTTCCATTCTAAGGTAAGTCTTCACATGTAAATCTTTACATATTTTATTTTTCTCATCAATAATAATATTATTTTTAGATATTTTTGTGACTTCAAAATCTTGTTTTGTAAATAATTATCTATGAAAAAAATATTTGTTTCGTAAAATATTGAAATAAATTGTATTACATATAATGAATATAACTTTACTAATGAATTTAAAATTATAAAATTTTATATTTTAAAAAAATAAGGAATAAATTTAAAGATGATTTATAAACATTATTTATGTTTGACATGCTAAAACAATTTTTTAATATAAAAAACTATGAACATTTCACAAAAAATAAGTGTTTATTACTATATTTATTTTATTATTATATAGTATCTTCCTATTTAATATAAGACTAATTTTTCTTTAAAATTTAAAAGATATTGAATATGTTAAGATCTTTTCTCTCTTTAATTAAGACTTTGAAATTACAGCCACTTAATTAAATGTGTGACTTCTAATCACTTACATCAACCCAAATTGAAAACTATATTTTTTAAATACAACACTATTAGTAGAAATTGAGTTGCATAAAGGATAGGAGACTTTGTGATTGTTAAAATTCATTTGCTTACAAGAGCATTTTTAATTACTTTATAAAATATAGGAATGAAATTAGTACATATTTCAAACATGAAGAAAATATAATTTTAATAAATAATTTGAAGACAATAATATATTTAAGGGTTAAGTATATTTTTAGTCCCTGAACTTTAACAAAAAATTTGAATTTGTCCTTGTCTAAAACTACATTCTGATTACTAAACTTTAAAAATAAATGAATATAATCATTTTAACCTAATTACGTTAACTTTTTTTTTTACGTGTCGAAAGCCATGTTAGTATTAGAATTGTTTACACCGTTTGACATATTTCCAGTTCGTTCAATATTTATTGGGTTTCGACACGTAAAAAAAAGGTTAATGTAACTAAGTTAAAATGACTATATTAATTCATTTTTTAAGTTTATGACCAAAATGTATATATCGAAGTTTCCGACATAGACGAATCATAATTTTGGATTAAAGTTTAAGGACTAAAAATATCCTTAACTCTATATTTAACTCAAAATAGAAAAAATATGAATTATTTTTCATCGGTAACTTTAATTATAAAAAGTAAACATCAATTATAAGTAATAAGTGAATATTAATTAAAAGTAATGAAAAAAGTGAGTAGATTGAAATAATAATGTTGGAGATACATGCATTGTTAAGATTGTTCTACCTTGGCATGACTAACCATAATGAATGTGATAGTGCTATGAAGTGGTCCATTTGCATTATGATTAATGAAGAGAAGATTATTGTTATATCATAAAGTTTTTTTGTTGAATATTTAGGCATAATTTTAGTTGGCTATCATTAATGCAACCGACGAATATTTTGGTATTGGGTGCATAACACACATAGAGCAATATTAATGTTATTAATGTTATGAATACATTTTTTTTAGGGTTTTTCAACAGCTGCCAACACGAGAATCAGACTGAAATAGTGAAAAGAAAAATAATTAAGAGAAAAGAAAGAAAGAGTGATGATGCTCGTGGAAATCTAAGCTATGGAGTAATTACATAAAAAAAGTGCTTTAACAGAAAAAAAATAAAAATGAATACGTTATCAGTTCATATGAAATGAAGAGAAAAAAAAAGTAAAAACAGATAAAAGAAAGAACCCATAATTAAGTTTTAAATTTTTCGTAAAGATATGTATTTTTAAGTAAACTTTTATTCATTTTTATTTATTTATTGGATAGACAAACTTTTTATACTTTTCAATTGAGTTTCTGTTATTTAAGTTTTTTTTTTGTTAATTTAATGATATAATTTTTATTTTGTTATGTTATTTTACACTTTTTAATTTTTAATTTATGAAAATAATATGAAGTTTTATGTTTTGTTTTATTAACTACAAAATTTAATTGAAAAATATAAAATTGTTTAATACAGAGAAAATTTAATAAAAAATTAACTAAAAATATATAAATTGATGAAGAACTTAAAATTTAAATATGATTTGAACTCATTCTAATTCACTTAATAAATATGTAATTTTTTATGTATTTATTTTAAAATAAATCATCTAATGATATTTTAGAAAAAATCGTAATGTTAATATCTGATCTTTCTTTTTGTATGTTCTATTTTGATTAAACATTAAACATAACATGTGCTTAAGGTATTCATATTTAATTAATTAAATTATTGAAAATAAAAATAAATATAGATTAAACTGAGAACTAGACCAAAATATTGTATATTTTTTAACGTAAGAATACAAAAAAATGTGTATACTTTAAAATGAGAACTAATATTATCTAATGAGCAAAATAGAGACCAAAGTTTTGTTTTAAATTATTTGAAATTGCGAATCCAATATGTGATTATTGTTTATGAAATACTTTGGTAATTGAATGAATGCATGTTACCTAATCACTTTTTTAACTCATTAAATCACTTAAAGGTTTAATTTTTTATTTTATTTTTTATAAATTTAACTCTTTTTTTAGTACTTGCAAAAGATATTGGTAATTCTAAATACTTAACATTTCATAACTTCTTTTCATCCCTTGATATTAGTTATAGAGTTTGTTTAATATTAAAACAAAAAACGAATTAATATTGTTAAGGCTGTAAAAAGCAAATGGTGAATAGATTCTAATAAAAGCACAATTTGTAATTATTTGTGATAATATTATTGAGTAAATCATCAATTTATCCGTGATATAAATTAGTAATTATTTGGTCTCGAAATTATACAACTTAATATCTAGTTGTTCTTTATATATGTAAGAATATAAGTAAATTTTCCATTCTTAAAAATTATATGGACACTGAACATTTTCTTTATTTCTTCCTAAGCGTCATATTTTAGAATATGTATATTTTTATTTAACTACTTTTTTTTAAAATTCAAAAAATTATTACTATTTTATTCTTTATATTTTATCTTCAATATATATATATATATATATATATATATATATAATATTTAATAATTAGACACTGATTGGCAAATACTACGTGGCACTACTGGCATGCGTAGTTCGTGGTGTTCGCACGAACATTTCATAAAATAATAATATTTTTTTTTTTTGTCTTTACGCGGAAGAAGAAAAGAGTTATTTTTAATTTACCATAAAAATAAAAATTTGCATTTTTTTTTTCCTTCTATTGAGTTAGATAAAGTAAAAAATGACACCCATGTAAATTCTCTATAAAAACTTTTACAACATATTTCTTTCTATATGTTATTTTTATTACTATGATATATAATAAATATGAATTAAATATATTTTTAATCTTTGAATTTATATATAAAATTATTTTTTTTCTTTTTATTTATTACACTCTAAATTTTAATAATAAATAAATACAATTCTTTTATCATAATAATGTTAATTTTTTGATTTATTAAATAATGTTCAAAACTAAAATTTAAGATAAATTATATTAAAATAGTAAAAAAAAACTCAAAAATTTTAAATCGTATTTGAAATGTTAAAAAAATTTAATGCAATTGAATTAAAAAAATTATATTAATTCATCTTTAAATCACACTTATCTTATTAAATAAAGTTATTTATTTGAATAATTACCACAATTATATATACTAAGCTAGTAACTAAATCGAAAGAGTTGATTCCTAATTGATGAAAGTAATTAATAAGTGAAATTACATTAATTTGAAGTAATAAGAAAATGTCTGAAGGACAATGAATGTATAAGCCTTTAAATTTCTTTTCACGATGATTTGGAGTTGCTAACGTTATACACAATTTTTGTTCACACCTCACTCACTCCTTTGCAAGTCTCAATCTCACTTTTCACTTCATCGTTTTGTGATTCTCATTCTCTCTCTGTGTAATGGCGGCACGCTTTCAATCTGCGACTGTAAGTTTTTTTTTTTTTTTTTTTTTTTTTTTTCTTTCTATTCTCTCTCTCTCTGTCTATCTATCTATAAACACTGAGGAATTTGTAATGATACTATTGGGCTCTTGTTTTTGAGGCCACTGTTCTTGCTTCTGCTGCATTAGCAATTTGGGACCATTTTGTTTTTCTGTACCTTCCCCAACAAAAGTTCAAAAACCTTTTTTTTTTCTCTTTCTAGGAAGCCATTGTTATTTTATAGTCTTGCTTGTGCTAGATCTGAAGCTGTGAGGCCAAACTCTCTTCTTTCATTTCCTTCCTATGCCTAAATTGCAAGTTGGTATTAGTTTATGCTCTGCTCGATTCGGTTGCTCTCAACAGTTTTCACGAATTGAAAACACTTGCAAGTTTTATTATTCTTTTTTTTTTTTCAGTTTTCAATCTGTATTTGCTGTTGTGATTTGGTGCTCATTCTGCAAAGTTCCTCACTTCTAATTCTGCATCTTATGTTCGTGGCCAAGAGGATATTTGCACTGAAAATTATGATTTATTTTTTTTTTCGCTTTTTACATCTGGGAAGTGTTCGCAAGATCTTCTAAAACATGGAAGGGGGGCAAAATTATCATGTCTTAGATAAGTTTGTTGGATTTTTCCTTTTGCTATAATTTGACAACATGGTTTGAATTTTAGAGGGGTTAGCTTGGTTGACTACTAAGACTGATAGGTGAAGAATAATTGTATGCTAAATTTGTTCTGCAATCAACATGCACTAAAAAACAGTGCATTATGAAAAGCTGAAGGTATCTTTATTTGAATTTTCTGTACCATCTCGTAAGAAGGAAACTTCTGCTTTTTAATTTATGCAATAAAGGTAGGTGATAAATTATGAGCAAAGAAATTGGTTGTCTTCACACTGCGAAGGAATGGCTAGACCTTGTTCTTGTTCATTAAATATGTGAACACAAACCGATGATGCCGGTGCTTAAGGCCATTTAATGTGAATTTTCATGTACAGATAGAAGCTAGTAGTTATAATTTAGCATCTTTTATGAGTTTGACGTTATTTGTTTCCTTCATAATGTAATGTATCTCCAAACACACTGTAAATGTTTGGTGGATTCAGGTACCATGCTGTTGTTCCCAATAGGGAAAGATGAAATTGAAGTCTAAGAAAGGATGGAAGTCCGTTGTGCCGCTTCATTTGAAAGGAAAATCATCAACCCGTTTTTCTTTATTTCGCAAAGTGAATTCAGGTGGCTATGGACCAGGCAAAACACCAGTTTATCTCAATGTCTATGACTTGACTCCCATGAATGGTTATGTGTATTGGGCTGGTCTTGGTATCTATCACTCTGGTGTAGAAGGTACAGTTTAAAGCTTTGATTCTCTGTCTCTTAATCCCAGCACATTATGACTTTAGTGATATGTCTTTGAGTGATATATATAGGTGGAAATCCAAATGTGAGTCTAAGTCTCACATTTAGTAAAAATGAGAAAGTTGAGTACCATATAAGGATGAAAGTCTATAAACTTATAGTCTTAGGATTTTGGGTTAAGAGTGGTGTCAATCCCTTGAGTTGGATTCTTGTCTCATTGGTGTTGTATCTCATTGATAGATTTGCGTGCATTTTACAGTTCACGGTGTAGAATATGCATTTGGAGCTCATGACTATCCAACAAGTGGTGTTTTTGAGGTTGAACCTCGACAATGCCCTGGCTTCAAATTCAGGAAGTCAATACTGATAGGAACCACAGCTTTGGATTGTACTCAGGTGAGGGAGTTCATGGAACGCCAGTCAGCAAACTACAATGGCGACACATATCACTTAATTGTTAAGAACTGCAACCACTTCTGCAAAGACATCTGTTACAAGCTGACGGGGAAATCCATTCCAACATGGGTAAATCGATTGGCCAGGCTAGGTATTTTCTGCTCTACTTGTTTCATTCAGATGCTACTTCACTTTTGGTGTGTTATGTGATTCTGTGTTGTTTGTTGTTGATTGGTTGTGACAGGTTCAATTTGCAATTGCATACTTCCTGAAGCACTGAGGATTTCTGGTGTGGGGCATGATCCTAATTATGAGGCTGAAGACAGTGAAAAGAGAAGGCTTCGAAGTGCCTTCAACTGCTTGTCCTCGATCTCCATGCGTCAGAAGCACCTCTCCACTTCTTCACTGTTTCTACAGTCACCATTAAGAGGCTGCTTGTCATCGTCATGGCCATCGTGGGAATTGAGAAAATCCATTAACCGTTCCTTGAAAGAACGATAACTCAAACCTTGAGAAACTAGGAAATCAATGATTGTACCAATCTTGTTTATGCTAGTCTTCTGTAAGTAGTATCTCTGTTTCGTCACTTATAACTTCATTTTCTTTTCTTGTCTTTTCCCATAAACCTCTCCTGTTTTTTATTAATTCTGGTGCTACATCTGCCATTCATATATATGTTCATTCCCTTTTCAACATGCCGCGGAAACTTATAATTTTATTTATTTATTTATTTATGACTGCTGTAAGTGAACGAATTGACTAAAGATAAGGTGTCCGTGATTTAATTATAGTAAAAAAGTTATATTTTTACAGATTGATTTGTCGTGATTTTACAATTTTTAGTAAACGCAATGCGTCATGCACTTTTTCGAAACGAGATACTCACCCTATATATGGAATAAAAGGGAACATTTGAACAACGAAATTCAACATTTTACATATTTACAACGAAATTTAAATGTATGAAAAAATCAATGTAAATATTTTACATATTTACGATCTTCTCTGCACCCCTAATTCCTCTACTGAGCTTAAACTATCTTTTCCTTTCTTAACACAATACAACCATAACACCGAATACAGTGACCATGAAGCCATGTTAGCATTGGGAAAACAAACCTGTAGGAACATAAAACAAGTAATTAAGATCCAAGTTGCATGGCCTTTCTAAAAGAGTATCGCTCACGTGTTTACTAAATTTTAATACAATTAAGTGATCTAACAGGATGATTCTCAAGAAAAATAACTTGGACATTGTTCTGATTCTATGCACCAGGGTGTAAATTTTCCTTTTTTGCAATCTGTTCTGCCCTTTATATATATTTCACAGGAATAGGAAATTGATTGCCTCATTCACACTAATACTCTTCTGCTTTTTACTGTCTCTGACATCCATTTTGCAATTCGTCATTTATGTCTGAAGAGTTTATGTTTGAAAGAGATGTCATAAAATTATTAAAAACTACAGACTCGTAAAAGTAGTAACATTCTACCCCCATTACCAAAGCAAACGCTGTATTCACAATCATAGCTTGAATATACACTATAAACATTAACTCTTGAATTGACGCTTCAGAAGCAGTTCACTCACTATCAATTTATATTATAAATCGTTGCTGAGCACTCATTATTTACAATAAAGTTACACAAGAACATATTAGCATTGAAAATATAAATACCCCTCAAATTCATTATTTACAATCATGTTTTTGTTTGGATGAAGAAAAAAAACACGAATAATATTAAGTCTGGCTAAAAATGAAAAGAAAAAATAATCAAATTTTTCTTTCCTTCTATTTTTCATGGATTAAAATTTAAGACTTTTCCTTTCCCCCTCAATTTTCCCCACTCTAGCAAACATAGGGCAAGTGTCAATGAGACTACTGACCTACTGGAACTAAATAACATTTGAGATTGCGGCCATGAAATTATCAATTGTTGATGCAAAACACTATTTACCGTTGAGGGCTGCATGATATATTCGTTTTTCAGCAAGCCCGATATCTGAAAGTGTCAAATTTCCCTGCAAACAAAAAAATATAAAACAATATGAATCTCGTATCCACTACCAGCTCCCGATTAAACAGTACAAAATCCATTCTACTCCCCTTCTATCTATAAGTAACCACTGCATAGTGAAAACACAATATTCGGTCAAGTAAATTTGCAGGAAAGGATTTGGAAATAAAGAATGCAAAAAGGAATAGAGATTTTTATTCTAATCAACTGGTGAAGTGAAAATTAAAAGGAACATAAATAGATATTATACCTAACTGCTATAATTTAATCTGTACCGAAAAGTTCGATCTTGTATACATTTTTCAAAACAAGATGTACCAAAATGTTCCTACTTTACAACATTATTACACTACAATTACTCAAAATATCAGGTAATACAATTGATAATAACATTTCATTCACTGTGTTCCAAACCCTGTTTACACGCACTGCTTTATTCACTCACTTTCAATAATGAACTCACCCCCAACAGTGTATAAAGAGGTCACACACAAACAAATGTCAAACAAAAAAAATACGGATCACTCAATCATCATGTACAAACAAACTATGGTTTCTAAAAATTGGAACGCAAGATCAACAGGATAAAAACTTTCAATTTTGATGAAGTAACCAAAATCATTTTCTAAAGAATTATTGACCGGCATTAGCATGAAATACTCCATTGGTGTCAGTTTAATAATTTAAATATGCACACACAAATAGACTCAACTGCATGTGAAGGGTGGTGATTGAAAGAGTCGTATGAGCCAGAAAGTGAGGTATTAGGCAATATAGTTGGTAGGTTTTGTTTCAACCGCCATGACTCACTCATAGATTACTCACGGCAGCAGGGAAAAGAGGAGTGAGGAAGGTGTGTATTTTGTTAGAGAAAATGATTATGAGCAGAGAGGGCTATGGGGAATCGGGCAGTCGACGAGAAAGGAATTGGGTCCTTTGGGCATGAAGGATATAAGACCCGTCAAAGACCATGCAGTGTCTACCATATCCATCTTTTCTTTTCATTTATGTTATCATGTTGATTCTGTTTCCGTGAATGACAAAGGTCTCCTCTGTTGTAAGGAGTTAATCTCAAAGAAATTTAAATTTATATCTCTCTCAAACGAATTTGGATTCTCAGTTACATAAACATCGACTCCATCTATAGAATAGAATAAAATCCTGTTAGGATGCAGTTTTTCATATTATGCATTTAAATTGTTGAGTTAGATACCTCGCTGGCCATCAACTTTCTAACATTATTAGCATATAGTTTGGGATCATCCTGCTCCTGCTGCGAGGGATAGTAAGTAGGTAACTGAATCACCTCCATATAATTTACAAACTGACAGAGAATAAAAATCATATGACGTACCTGCCAAGAACATATGTATATCAAACTTTTAAGAATGCAAGATAGAGATAGGGGAATCATTCAAAAATAAATAACAGGCTAGATTCAATGAAAGACATTATTAGCTCAATATTAGGAATGTGAAGACAACTTTTGTTTTAATAGAAAAATTGATTGCAGACAAGAACATTTTGTTTCTCCTAGTCGGTTAGCACCACATCTTTAAGTTTATATTACATAAGTAGAAAACAATTTAAACAAATAATTTAGTGAAAACAGGAAAGTCTAATAATATTCAAATGCTTACGCCAGATATGGATTCCCAGGCAGGGCTAAATCTCTGGTAACGATAAGTTAAAATTACAGGAAGTACTGGTGCTTTCGCTAAAAAAGCGCCACTCTTGAACGGAAGGAGAAATTCCCCATTTGAGGTTGTACCTTCTGCAGAATATACAATACAATTAATTAAATGATTATAAGTACATACAAAGACATGCATGAACAATTAAGATTGTCCTGGTCAATTGTAATAGTTATTGATAAACGCCAACTTATGATATACAAGGAATTATACAGTGAGTGAAAAGTTTAATATTGGCTAGAATATAAAATACGAAACTGACTAAATATTAGAATTAATAAAAGTATACCACTAAAGAAATGTAAGGTGTAGATATAAAGAGCTATATCTTAATACAAAAAATGAGAGATAAATGGTCTTTAGGTTCAACAAAGAAAGAAGTTAAATGTTGAAAACATGGCCAAAACTTTGAACAATAAATTAATATAAACTTCCACCTACATTAACAGGGTTAGAGCAGGGATGCCACATTCAATTGATTATGTATGTCTGTGACCGGAGAAATTATTGTCACTATTGTCAATAAAAACAATATACAAGACGCATCATGAAATTAAGTTTCAAGCAAAAGTGACATTTATAACTAACAAAATCAACAGAGGATCATTTTTAACCTCCACCCTCCTGCCTAAAAAGAAAACATAAAATTAAGGTAATAACCTGGGAATAACATCATTATTGGAGCAGATGGATTTTGGTGAGCTTCCCGAATCCTATCAGTGACAACAGCTACAGCAAGAAAGGTCAAAGTTCAATTTTACCAGACATTTAACAGACCTAAATATGTCACAGTTGCAACACTAGAATTAATATTTAAACAAAGCATTAAGAACTAAGATCCCCGTTTGACTTGCTAATCACATGAATATGCAGAATCGGAAGACAATTGGGACACCCCTACACAAGCCAAACAGCCAGAATATATCCAGAAGCCTAGAGAGAAATTCAAAAGCTACACCAAGCAACCAATTAAAATTAAGTTTAATAAAAAATTACTTAATTTTGATATACTGTTAGTATACAAGAATTATGATGTCAGTAAACAATATATGACGCCACATAAAAAAGAGTGAACTTGCTATCTATCTTCCCATACGAATATCAGCTTATCAACCCAAATTACCTCCAGTCATCATACATTTTCAAAACCAACTGTTGACAGGTTCATCCTTTTGGCTGAGATAGATTTCTAACACATGATATATTCAAGATAATTCAGTTGGAGGTTCTTGAATAAAAATTCATCAATCTTTGAGCAAGTATAGACTCAAAAGTGCAAAATTCAAGATCAAATACCTCAAAAAAATACGGAAGAACCAAAATGGTGGAAAAAAATCAAATGATTTAACGCAATTTTCATGCCATGAAGTATCAAGTGAAGAATCACACTAAAGGCAAAGAAGGACGAAGATGGGATTTACTTTATTAAAATGATTAAAATTGCACACATTTTAATAATTATAACAAAGTACATACACACCTGAAACACCCTTAAAGTCCGATGACTTTGATTCCCGTTGAACCAGGACGCAACCAAGGCACTTACTGTTACAACTCGCAAAAATTACAATCATATGTAAGCACGGGATTCTGAAAAGTCTACTTATAAAAAACGGATACTGAACATTTAGGAAGATAAAATGTAAATTATCTATCACTGAGAAAAATAAAGAGGGAAGCACCCCAGGATCTAAATATGAAGAAACTGATACATGATACGGACCTCATGAGACCAAGAAGAGGAAGTTTAGCCACTGATCTCTTCATCGATGAGATCCAAGATTGAAATAAATGATTTGAAATTTAGAAAAGAAACGTCAGTTACAGAACTATATGCCAACAATGAAACATGTGCTTAAGATAACTGGAAGGGAGGAAGGACATGCCACATCACAAACCTTAGCGACAAAACTCGGGAACGAGGCATACAAGTGATACAAAATATCCAAATATGACACATGATTAGATATTATAACACCGGGTCTTGTGTCTTCAGACTGAGCATTGTCTTCCTTCGTACATTAAAAAAGACAGAAGAAATAAAGTAAGTAGAAAGAATTCCCAAACGGAGAAACAGCTTCTCGTTAGTTACATTGGAAACAAAAAAGTATAGAAAATCAGATAATGCACAACTTCCAATCTAGGTATGTGGGTGTTCGAATGAGGGCTTGCAAAATTAGTACTCATTGATTTTGATTAAAACTGGTTTTGAAGTGAAGAAATTAGATTACTGTTCTGGATTTTTTTATTTTTTTTAAAAAAAAAGTTACTAGTAAATTTCAGTATAAAGCTTTCTATTCAATACAAAAAACTACCCAAGTTTGTTTCAACTGGATCTAGAATCAATTTCACAATCTGAAACCAAACATGTGAACAGTGTTATCTAAAATTACACTGAAAAAATGATCTTAGAAAATTAACATGAATCCAACATGCACTTCGTTCCTGTTTGAAACATTTATGAGAATGTGAAAAAAATAAAACAAAACTTGGAAGTTACTCTTTTTTGCTTCAATCTGAACAAAGTTCGACATAACTGACGCTTATTTCAACCAGACAAAATACTTATTTCTCAGTCTTGTGAATTGGAAATTTTGTTTCTCCGATCGACAAGTTTCAAACTGTAATCCAAACACTTATCTAGACGTGCATCATGCGGGATATAGATGAGCATCCAAACGGGCTATTGATAAAGTATATCCACCTAATTGATAGTAACGAGATACAATAAAACGAGTAACATCACGGATGCAGTTATGATCAATCTATATCTGGAAAGAGATTATCAAAGCAGAACAGTTTTGCTGCGATTAAGCAAGCACCTGCTCGTCGGTGGTGGTAGAATTTTCAACGGAAGCCGGTGGAATCGGATACGTGTGCGTTATCCAATAAAACCCGAACACGAAGAGCATGACCCTGGCGAGGGCTCTTCCACTCTGCACAATGACGATCCTCCTCCACCCTACAATGTGCGCGTAATCCTCCTGATGCTCCTCCACGCGATTCGGGACAGAGCACATCGTGCAAACCCTACAAATAAAGTAATAGAGCAACAGGATGGTGGTTATCGCCACCACCCTCACCGGAACCAGCGTCACAAAAGCCACGCCCAGCAGCACCTTCTCCCGCGTCGGTAACTCACCGCGTCCCATGGAACCGTAAACATCGTGCCGCACGAACGCAGCGAATTTCTTCTCGAGCTCGCCGGAGGAGTCGGCGGCGGAAGGCTTGAGGAGAGGACGCTCGTCATTGTTCGGGTCGGGTTGTTTCGGCGGTTTCGGATCGAGGTCTTGGAGTTCGGACTCCATTGATGAGAGTTGGAGCGTTAATCATGTGAACGGTTTTCCATCTGATCTTTGGATTTTTCGGGAGAAAGGAAATGGAAATTGTTTTCTTCTTCTGCAGAAACCGGAGAAGATGAAGGCTTCAAGAAGAAAAGAAATAAGTTTTTCTTTTTTCTCTTTATTGTTTGAAAAGGAAGAAAAAAAGAGAGCGAAGAATGGAAGACAATTGTGAGCCAATAATTTAAATAATAATGTTATTATATTAAATAACAGTTTTATAACTACTACTATAAAAATAACCGTTTTTATATGAAAAAAAAAACAGTTATTAAAACATTGTAGAAATAAGATTTTATAGTAAAAACAGCTATGAAAATATTTTCATTTAAAATTTTAAAGTAAAAATATTTTTCTCAGTTATAATTTGTTTCAAGTAAACCCATGCTGGAATTCTTTAAATAAATTTTAGATTTTAAGAATTACATAGAAATACACGATTGGATAAAAAAAATATTAGTCAAATTTACTTGATAAATATTACTTACTAAAAATAGTAATAAATAGTTAATATATATATATATATATATATATGATATAATAAAGTAAAAAAGAATTACATGATATCTTTTCGATGAGTTACATCAACTACTTCTATATAATTTTGTAAAAATATATTGTTTAATTATTTGATTATTATTTTTCTGATACATTTATTATTTTCACGTCATTTAAAAGTAAAAATCTATAACAATATATAAAGGGGATTTCCCTTTTTGTGTCCACTTTTCAAAATACTGATTTTACCCTTTAAATATAACAATTTATTAAATTTTTAAAAATTGACCGTTATTTTTACAAACTTTTTATAAAATCAGATGTTTCTACTCCTTCTCTTCTTTTTTATTTATCAATAGTTATTCTTTTATTTGTTCTGATATATTTCACTTTATTTTTAATAAATATAATTTTAATATATATATCACGCATATTATCGCCTACTAATATAATATCACGCATATTTAAAAAATACATACACACAGGTGTGATAGCACTTGTGTTACGCTAGTAAAAATAATTTAAATACATTTCCCTTGATATTGCAAGAAATGTGAAGATTGCACCCACTTGTATAGTATGAATTGATCTTATCTCTAATTGATGTGAGGTTTTCAAAATACTCTCTCACGCTCAGATATATTCATCTCGTGCATGAGACAAAAAATTAGTGAATGGTTCGTTAGTGATCCGACATAACGAATGAAACAGAATGTCCAACAAAATTTGCTAAGATAAGTTTTAACTCGATTTGGATACCATGTTAAAATCATAATAAAATATCAAATTTCAGAGATTCTTAAAAGAGAATTCATTACAACATGAATAAGCATTCTCAGAGTTTCCTAAAGAGAATTTGCATGCCATATTGAGGTGTCATAGTCATCAACAACATTGGAGCATGAGCATAAGATGGTGATACAGAAAAAGAATACCTCTGCAACACCATGGCAAGAACAATTTTCATTTCAAACAAAGCCAAATTTTGGCCCACACAAAAGTTAGGACCTAATCCAAAGGGAAAATATGGAGCTAAATGCTTTCTAGGTTCTGCAAATCTCATGGGATTGAATTCAAGAGCATCTTCTCCCCAAAACTCAGCATCATGATGAACTGAAGTGATAGAGAGATAGAGTTGTGTACCAGCAGGAATATCAATGTTCCCCAATTTAACTCTTCTACTTGCTTGCCTCACCAATGCCCCTGGATTAGGGTACAGTCTAAGTGTTTCTTGAAGAACCAAGTTAACCTATTTAGACCAAAAAAAAAATCAATATCATTATTTTCAGAAGAAATTGAAATTCGTTTTTGTTTTAAATTTTGATAACATTAATATATTTTTATCTCTAAATTTTAAAAGTAAATAGATATAATCTTTTTAACTTAACAACGTGTGAAACGATGTTTCATACTAACAGACTAACATCTAAGCTTGAATGTGTCAAATAATATGTATACAGCTCACAAATCAGTCTAAAATGTCATTTGACACACAAAAGAAATTCAATGCAGTTAGGTTAGGAAAATTATATCTATTCATTTTTTAAAAACTTAATTATTGATTTAGTTTTCCAATTTGTTGCTTTGATTGATTTTGATTCTCTTATTATTTTTGGGTTCAATTTAGACCTTCAATTTTTTAAAAAGGTTCAATCTAGTCCTCTTATTATTATTTTATTTAATTTAATCCTCCTTCTTTCTAAAAGGATCCAATTTTGTTTTTTCCAATTTAAAATTAAATTAGTAATTAAACTTAATTATAATACATGTTAAAATATATATTTTTTTAGAATTTAAACATCAAATCACTCCACCTAAATGTAAAAAAATTGAATATTTAGGTGGATGTAAAAATTTAAATAATTTTAGTATTTAGGTAGAATGATTAAATTAAATAAAAAAAATGATAAGAAGACCAAAATGAACCAAAATAACAAATTAGAGGACTAATCACTAATTAAGCCTTTTTTAAATGTTAGAACCAAATTCTATCAAAATTTAGGACAAAAACAAATTCTAATTTCATATTAAATATTAGAGACCAAAAACATATTTAATCATTACTTATTCGATTAACGGTTTCATTCATAATTACATCATTTTCAATGAATTTTAAACAATAACTAGCGTAACACAGGCGCTATCGCGCCTGTGTGTATACATTTTTTTAAATATGTGTGATATTATATTAATAGGTGATAATATTATAATATTATTAAGTTAATATATATATATATATTAAAATTATATTTATTAAAAATAAAGTGAAATATATCAGAACAGATAAAAGACTAACCATTGATCAATAAAGAAGAAGAGAAGAAATAGAAACATCTGATTTTATAAAAAGTTTGTAAAAGTAACGGTCAATTTTTAAAAATTTAATAAATTATTATATTTAAAGGGGTAAAATCGGTATTTTGAAAAGTGGACACAAAAAGGGGAATCCCCTTTATATATTGTTATAGATAATAAAAATGGATTAGGTATAGACTTACAAGTTTAAGTTCACTCAATGTTTCTGAAGTTGGGAGAGTATTTGGTCCAAGAACACTCAACACCTCTTCACGTGCCTTGCTTTGCCATTCTTGATTTAACCCTAAAAGAAAGAGTGCCCAACTTAATGAAGTGGCACTTGTTTCCTTTCCCGCCATGTAAAAATTCTTGCAATCATCCACTATCTCGTCCAACCTTAATTTCTGTGTCTCGTTGTTGATGAATTTGTGAGAAGACATCAACAAAGAAAGGAAGTTCTCTGAATTATGTTCTGCTTTCTGGGTCTCCTCAATCACCATTTTAATTGATTCATATGTTTTTTTCTCTAACCTCTTTCTTTCTCTGTTCTTCTTAGTTGGTAAAAACCTACACACATAGATTAGTATTGTTCTTATTAAGGAACACAACACAATTAGACATGATTGTGTTTAACATAATATGTACCTGAATCCAGGAATATAAACACTTCTAATGGCTAGAGAGACCAAATGATAGTGTTGTTCTAGTAACTCAAAAATCTCTTTCCCTTCTTCATAGTTACTTCCAAAAGCAACTCTGGATATAATGTCAGATGTAAGATCATGAAGATCTTTACTCACTTCAATCTCAAATTCGTTGGTGCCTCTGTTCTCATCTTCCCACTTGCTAAACATTGCTTTTGTGCAATCAGTGATTTGAGGAACCCATAACTACATAAATGAATGCACAAATTTAACTTAGTTAGAGATTTGACAACACCTTCGATCTAAAATTTTAATACGATAAATTTATATTTTCCTTTCTTCTTTTTTATATATAGAACTCAAGTTGTACATTTTTTCCTTCGACCTTAAGATAATAAATTTATTAGAATTGTCAAAACAGATAATTCGACCTGACCTGACTCGATCCACCACGGGTTGATAATTTAGTGAGTCAACCAAACTCGGCTCACTAATTAGCAAGCCAAAAAAATTCTAACCCGACCTGACCCACCGCGGGTTGGCTCACAGGCTCACTTAATAAAAAAAATACAATTTTTTTATTTTTTTTGAGTCAAAACTAGATTATAATTCTAATTAAAATCTAAATAAACTTTTATACAATCCAAATACAAACAAAAAAAAAATACAAATTATCTATGTGTTGATTAAAAAAACAACCTAACATGACCCAAATACAAAGTCTAACTTAACAAACAATACTTGTGTGACACTTTATTTGTGGGTCGGCGATCCAACCCAGCTCACCACGGGTTCAACCTGGGTGAGCCGGGGCAAAAACTAACCCGTATTGAAATTTGTAAAAAAATTTCAACCCAACCCGAACCTGTGGTGAGCCGGGTTGGCTCACGGGTTCCAACTCATTTTGACAGCTCTAAAATTTATGAACTTAAACCCACATTTGAATTTTAAATAAAAGAAATTATTATACAAAATTATATTATAATAATAAAAATGTAATTAAGCTAAGTTAATAATCCAATAATTAAAAGGATAGGATTACCTTAACACGTTCTATTTTAAAAGCCTGGTTAGCTATTGCTCTATGCACAGCCCATTGATCTCCTTTCAACACCAAAATCCCTTCTCCAAAGAACTGTTTCACGGACGGGTTCGGATCTATCCTCTCGAACCATTCACCCGTTTTCAAAAGAATCTCCTTGATCATATCCGGGTCGGATAGTACCAGTTTGGGCTTCGATCCGTGCCAGTACAAGACAGTTTTCCCATACACGCGTGACCACCTGTGATAAAATGGACACACACGTTCCAAGATGTCGTGGCACAATGCCATTGGCTTGGATTGAACTTCCCTGTACATACGGTGGATCTCATCTGTGTTCCCTTTGATCGGACGGTAGGAAGGTCCCGTGATGCCCTGCACACGAAAGTGATGTGCAGTGATCCATGGAACCCAAATGATAGAATATGCAACTCTTACTACGAACACTGTAAGAAGAAGAACAAAAAAAGGTATCAGAAAGAGTAGAAGATGATGCATAATTGGGGGTGCAAAAAGTAGATTAATGAGGATTGATTTAAGGTTCTTAAGGTTGTTTATATATAAAACAAGACATGATGAGAACCATGTTTGTGTTTATGTTTTTAATTAGGGTTTTGTATTGGGTAGTGAGGCATCTTGCTCTGGTATGATTAGTCCAATGAACTCTGGTGAAACCAAGTAATTATTGGTTTGGTTTCAATAATTTAATATAAAAAATAAGAGTTAAGGTACAAGTTACATATGAAAGACCACATAGATTAATGGAAAGTAGTAAGAGGATAAGAGATGATGATGTAACCAGTGACGTTTCAGTCCAAGTTTGTAGTAAAAACTAGTATGAGAACCGTGCGTACGCACGGACTTTTTTTGTGATTGTGTTATTGTTGTTGTGTGTATTTTTGTTTTAAACGAAATAAATGAGTATGAATATATATTGATTATACGAATTTTGCTATACACATATTAGACGAGTTTATTAATATGTATTATTACTATAATTATTAGTAGAAACTATATTTTATTAATACAATTATTATTATTAGTAATAATAATATTATTAGTATTATTTTTTTAATTAATATTAATATTAGTATTAGTGGTATTATTATTTGGATTAGTATTAATTTATATTACTCACTATTTTATTTCAATTCTATATAGTATTTGGATTAGTCGATACATCATTT